>Ga0299912_10000536_pt1 | contig 32190 bp, 28 predicted proteins | sample RVTome_2_FD_207667 | JGI IMG/M metagenome (GOLD analysis project Ga0299912, IMG submission 207667) | Soil microbial communities from uranium-contaminated site in the Upper Colorado River Basin, Wyoming, United States - RVT95D214 (version 2) ... | reverse complement strand
AAACCGCTCATGAAAACGTCTCCTGCGCCTGTTGGGTCAACCACTGCGGCAGATTTGCAGGGGGGAATGTTGTAGCGTGTTCCGCCAATGGAAAGCACAGCACCTTTTACGCCTAAGGTTACGATGACGGTTTCAACTCCGAATTCGTGGATTGCCTTTATTGCTGAACGTATATCTTTGAATCCTGTTGCGGCGTTAAGTTCATCCACAGAAGACTTGTAGACGGTGATGAGGCTTAGCAAGCGTTTACTAATTGAAGAGCGATAGGAAACGTTTCCAGCGGCATCGAAAATTCGCATTAGACCCTGAGGGTCAAGGGATAAAATTTCGGTGCATTTTTTCAGTTTTGCAATTGTGTCATATGAGATTTCGCCTGCAATAGGCGCGATGTGGATGACTTTGGCGTGCAGAGATTTTGGCAAATCGCCGACTGTGATGGATGGAGCTTTGCTTTTCAGTTTTAATGTTCGGTTTGTCAAGTCTTTGTTGTATTTGAGTTCAAAGCGTGTGGTTTGCTCGTTTTCAAGTTTGGAAACGTTGGAGAGGTCGATGCCTTCTTGCTGAAGCCACCACATGTAAGCTTGTGGAAAATCTCCGCCGACTTTAGAAATTACCGAAGCAGTCGCATCTAGACGTCTTGTTGCTAGAGAGGTGTAGGCTGCAGAACCGCCCAAAACACAGACGGCGTGGGGTCGGCCTGGTAGAGAGATGGAGTCTATTGAGAAATGACCGACTATGGTGATGTCAAAATCCTGAATTGCCATTACCCCACGTGACATAAGTAATGTGGCTACTAATATTTAGAAATAGCCTTCTGCGAGGGTTATGATTGGAGTAGCAGTATTGCTTTTGCTAAGTCGCCTTCGCATTCTTCTAGGGCTTTTCGGGCTTCTTCTATGCTTTTGCCTGTCTGATCCGCAACTAGCTGCACATCCTCTTCAGCAACAACAAGTTTAGGGGCTGCACGTTCAGGAGTTTTCTCCGTGATTGTTCCGCCTGCAACTTGGAAGATTTTTTGTCCTTGCATGTTTAAGATTGAGACTTCAGGTTGAAGTATGACTATGTCTTTACTGTTGGTTTTGATGATGACCTGTGTAACGTCTTGAACGTTATCCATGCTCATGCCCATGCGCTGCATCATGCGTCTTGCTTCACGGGGGTTCATGCGTCTTTGCATAGGAAACCACTATATCAAGTAGGTTATTGTGGATTCTCTTATACTTTCGCTTGAACATCAAATGCGTTTGTGTAAGCAAGCAAGGTTTTGATAGGTGGGCCGGGCCGGACTTGAACCGGCGACCTTTGGCTCGTAAAGCCAATGTCCTAACCAAGCTAGACGACCGGCCCGTCTTAGCAGCCTTCTGATTAAATCTGCCAAGTTAATCTTTAATTTTTCGTTTCGAAACCGTTTTCTACCGAGCGTTTGATGTTAATTGTTTTTGAATGACAGTTTTTTCGATGATGTCAACTGGGTTGTCCAACTGTGCAAGCTTGGCGGTCACGTCAACTTTTCTTCCAACGTATCTCTTAGCATAATTCAGCACTTTTCGGGCATCTATGATGAAAATTGGAAAGCCCTTTCGGGCAAGATATGTGTTCACGTATGTTCGACCTACTTCAGAGGCTACGATGCTGGGAACGCCTTGAAGAGCAGCTTCTCGGGAGATTGTTCCGCCTGCGCTCACAACCAAATCCGCATTTGCCACTAATTTTGCAGAATCCACAAATTCCTTTTTATCTGCTTCACTGTAGCGCTTGAGAAGCAGGACATTTCCGAGAACCTTGAGTTTTTCAGCAATTTCGGCTGTGAAATCTGTTTTTCCAAGCGCATAAGCCGCCTTGGTTTCGAACTCTCTCACAACTATCAATGGCCTTTTAAACTTGGAATTTTTGGGCGGTGTCAAATCTTTAATCCAGGCAACCTCATCGACGCCCTTAAACCTAATGATGCTGTCTGGGCAGTATTTTGCAAGAAGTCGTTTGGGCAGAGCTTCTGAGACAACAAGCGCTGAGGCAAAGGGGATTGTTAGTTTATTCACGGCTTTAGCGTGCGGTGTGTCAGCGGTCAAAATAATCGGAATCCCAAAACCGAAGGCTGCTCGGCATAGCTCAACGGACTGATGAGAAATCGCTACATCTTGAGGATTATCTCGGAACATTTTGGAAAATTGAATGACGCGGTCGGCGCTCTCCTCAAGCCTTGATGACAGTGATGCGGGACTGTATTTTCCGACAACAATTGGTTCTTCGCCGAGAACACGAGCCAAAGTTAAGGTGTCAGGATGCTCCCGCGTAGTGAATACTACTTCGTGACCGCCCTTTCTAAAACGCTTAGCGATTGCCGCGCCGTATCGTATGTGTTTGCCAGTGCATGCGTCATACCAAATTTTCACGGGTGAATTTCCCCTTTGTTCCGCTTTGCTTTAATGAACGTCTCGCGTTTAGCTTCATATTCTTCTATGGTCATGACTTCTTTTGCTGGAACACCCATGAAGACTTTTCCGGCAGGAACATTTCGGGTTACAACGCTGCCTCCACCGATAACCGAGTTTTCTCCAACAATCACGCCGGGTAGAATGGTGACTCCTCCGCCTATTTTCGCGTTATCTTTCACTATCGGAGCAGTCAGAAAGTTGCTTTTGGGGTATTTATCGTTGAGAAGCGAGCTATTAGGCGCGATGAATACGTTGTCGCCGAGCACACACTCATTTGAAACTGTGACGTGAGCTTGGATATTGCAGTTTTTTCCTATGGTCACGTTTTTGCCTATGTCACAAAAGCTTCCAATGCAGGTGCCATCGCCAATTTTCGTGTTGTCGCCTATCACAACGTAATTCCAAACCACAACGTCCCTGCCGAATTGAACGCTAGCTCCAATTATTACTCCTTGTCCAGTTTTTGGCTGTGGCATACTCTTCCCTGTGGAACTCCAAGTTTAAATAGTTTAACAGTTTACTTGATTTTTCTGAAACAGGGTGCGGTAGATTGGCTAAGGAAAAAGTTCTAGTAGTAGGTTTAGGCGAGATTGGCCGAACCTTATTCGAGCTGCTGAAAGAGAAAGACAGCTTCAGCGTCTACGGATTAGATTTAGATGAAGCAAAAATGCGCGCAACCAATCAGGACAAGAACAAACTTCCAAACGAAGTAGACACTATGCACATTTGCCTTCCATGCAAAACTCAAGAAAAATTCGTAGACACAGCCGCCAAATACGCAAAACAGTTCAAACCAAAACTAGTCATAATCAACAGCACAGTTCTGCCTGGAACCACGAAGAAAATCCAGCAAAACTGCACGTGCCTTGTTGCGCACTCCCCAGCCCGCGGAGTACATAAGAGCGCTGAACATATGAAGTGGGAAATAAAACGGTGGACCAAATATGTTGGCGGCGCAGACGCGAAAGCAGCAGAAGCCACGCGTAAACATTTTGAAAAAATGGGCTTAAAAGTGAAAACGCTGAAAAGTTGCGCAGAAACAGAACTGGCTAAACTCTTTGAAACGACCTATCGTGCATGGATGATTGCATGTTTCCAAGAAATGCACAGAATCTCCAGAACTTTTGAAGCTGACTTTGATGACGTGGTTGATTTTCTGGAGGACACGCATCGTGTGAGGCTGGATAGACCAATAATGTTTCCAGGATTCATTGGCGGGCACTGCTTGATTCCAAACACCGAACTATTGCTGCAGTCTTATGACACGGAGTTTTTGCGGCTGATTCTAAAATCAAACCAGACACGGAAAGAAGAAATGAAAGACAAAGCCGTTCAAAAAGAAGCTGAGAAAATTGCGGACCGAGTGGCGTCATTAGAGAAAGAATTTGGAGAAAAACCAGAAGACTGCGGTTGAAGGCAATAAAATTCCTTTACGCCTCTTTAGCCTTGTGCATCATCGGACTAAGAAGAGCTTAATGCAGAAAAACTGCACCAGAAATGCGAGTGTGAAACCATGAAAGTAGTAATGATTAACGATTGCGCTTTTGTTGGAGAAACCCTACTCAAGTACATGCCGCCTGAACTGGAGAAACAACATATTAAGCGCAGTAGAAGTTTTTGGAACAAAACTTTCGGTTTAACTTTCAAGATTATGAGGACTAAAGGAGACGTGTTTCATGCGCATTACCTGTTGCAAGACTGCTACATTGCATCTCGGTTAGGCAAAAAACCGTTGGTTGGACACGCTCATGGAAGCGATTTACGAAAAAGTCTGAACCATTCGATATGGGGCAGAATCGTCAGGCATAACCTAAAACATTGCAGCAAAATTTTAGCCAGCACACCAGACATTCTTAGCATAGCTAAACGCTTCAGAGAAGATGCAGAATACCTGCCTAACCCAGTTGATGCGGAACTGTTTTATCCGAAACCACCAATCCAAAAAAGCGAAACAAAACGAGTGCTAATCGCAAGCGACGCAAACTGGAACGTGAAAGGAACAGACATAGCCATCAGAGCCCTAAGCAAGATTAAAGACGAAGTTGACGTCAGCATCATTCAACACGGCAAAGATTACGAAAAAACAGCAGCATTGGCGACTTCTTTGGGCTTGCACCTGAAAGTTTTACCGAAAGTTCCCCATGAAAAACTCAACGAGTACTACTGGAATGCAGATGTCGTCATCGACCGCTTTGCGCTAGGCTCCTTAGGACTAATTTCGTTGGAAGCTATAGCATGCGGGAGAGCAGTCTTAGTATACGCGTCTTCGGAGTATCCTGAAAACAATGATTTCCCATTAAAAGACCTGAAGCAAGAAGACGCCATAGCGAACACCATAAGCGATTTGCCCTCGGATTTGTGGGAAAAGGAATATAGTTTCCTCAAAAAGCATCACGACACGGAAAACATAGAATCACGCTTGCAGTCAATCTATAAAGAATTAACAGCAGTAGCTAGAAGTCTTTAGTGTGTCAAGGATTTTTTGGGAGGCAAATCCATCGCCAAAAGGATTCGGCAGCGTCTCCAGTTTTTTGCCAAGTTTTTCTGCGTTTGCGATTATGCTGTCGGCAGCTTTGACTATTCGTTTAGTATCGGAACCTACTAGGTAATTTGCGCCTAATTGAACTGTTTCCGTCCATTCAGTGTTTTCCCGTAATGTGATACAGGGTATTTTTAGCCAGAAAGCTTCTTTTTGCACTCCACCGGAATCAGTCATGACAAAGGAGGCGTTTTTTATGAGGTTTATGTTTTCCAGATAACCGACAGGTTCAATGAGCTTGACGTGTTCTTGTTCCGCTAATTTGGCATACAAATTGGAATTACACAGTTGCTTTCGAGTGCGGGGGTGAACAGGAAAGACCACTGCGATTTTCAGTTTAATAATTGCAGCCATTATCTTCTCCAGATTTTCAGGGTTATCAACGTTTTCTTGCCTGTGCAACGTCAAAAGCGCGTACACTTTTGGTTGCACTGCCAACTGTTCCAAAATGGCTGTTTTTTCTGCTTTGGGCAACTGTTGAAGCAGCACTTCGTACATTGTATCGCCGACTAGATGAATTCTGTCTTTGCTTATGCCCTCTTTCAACAAATTCTCAGAGCAAACTTTTGTTACCGTAAAAAGCATGGTAGAACAGTGGTCTGTTAGGCGACGGTTAATTTCTTCGGGCATTCTGTTGTCGTAGCTTCTTGCGCCTGCCTCAATGTGGGCTACTGGGATATTAAGCTTAGCAGCAGTTAACGCTCCCGCCAAAGTAGAGTTAGTATCGCCAGGCACAAGAACAAGCTCTGGCTTCTGCTCCAGCAAAACTGGCTCAAGACGAGAAATAATTTTCGCTGTTTGCTGCGCGTGAGAACCGCTTCCAACTTCTAGATTCGCCGCTGGTTCGGGCAAACTGAATTCATCAAAAAACACCTTGGTCATTTCGTAATCGTAATGTTGGCCCGTGTGAATAACTGATAATCGCAATTGCTCATCAGCAGTGAATAGGCGAATAAGCGGCGCCGACTTTATAATTTGAGGACGTGCCCCCAAAATCAAGGCAACAGTTGCTTTCTTCATTTTTTCTCCCACAATCCCAGTATATTTGTTGCGTAACTGCCTGCACTATATCTGTGAGAGACAAGCTATTTTAGCTTAATGCGACAAGCATATTGACGAGGTCTACTGAAAGCTTGGAATTCACCGAAACTGACGGGAATAATGTTGTCACTGTTGTGATTCCAGCGTATAATGCTGAAGAATTCATAGAAGACGCTGTGAAATCCTGTTTTAACCAAACGTATAGACCTGTGGAAACAATAGTTGTAAACGATGGATCAACAGATTCTACAGCAAATAAAGTTAAAGCCTTGGCTGATGCCCTTAGTGGGGAAGATTTCGAGTTAAGGTTAATTGATGTTGGCAAAAATATGGGTGCCGCTAACGCTCTAAACGTTGGCTTCTCAAACGCAAAAGGCGCCTACGTGTGCTGGCTCAGCGCAGATGACATATTCGCAGACAAAGGAAAAATAAAGAAACAAATCGGTTGCATGAAAAGAACAGAAGCAGACTGGAGTTATTTCAGAGATTTCTATAGTGGCGCAAACACCTCAACCCCGAGGCTCGTGAAAAGCAGTTATCTACCGCGGCTACGCTTTTTAGACTCATTTTTCATTCGTGATCCAGACTTGCGGTTGGCACTTTTGCTTTTCAGAAACCCCATAAACGGAAGCTCAGTAATGATTAAAAACGATTGCTTTCAGGCACACGGTCAATTTGATCCAACAATGAGGAATATTGATGCTGACGGTGACCTTTGGATGCGGTACAGCGCCTTGAAACTTGAGCTTTGCGCCTTGAAAGGCGCGCCAGTTTTTTTGAGAGAACATGGAAAACAAACCTCTAAAAAGAAAGAGGATATGCTGTACGGGTCAGAGTTGACCAGAATTAGAATACTGCATATGTTGGAAAGAAACGGGAAGTTGTTGAAAGTTATCCGAAAATCCACCCCATATCTTCTGATAATTCTGACAGCTAAAAAACACTTGGATAGACCGATGGTTTCAGAGTTCTTGTTTAGCTATATTATCGAAAACAAAAGCAGGTTCAATTATTTCTTATTTAAAAGCGCTAAAAGAGCTTTGAGAGATGTGAGAAAACACAGAAACTACCAGAGCATAGACAAAAATAAATTTGCCGATGACCTCGCATTATTAGCTAAAAGCGAGGTGTTCGCCAAGTTTGAAGCAAGCCTCAAAGAGATGGTTTGAATTGGATAAAGTGTTAATTGCCGGGGGCAGCGGGTTCATAGGCGCCGCTATACAGCAGCTCGTGCTAAACGAGAGATTAGACGACGATTTCGCATTCAGCTTCAATAAAAATCCAGAAAAAATTAATGCACGCCTGAATAAGGTGCAGCTTGACCTTCTGAAAACGGGAGCTAGCAAAAAAATCAAAGAATATCCATTAGCAGTTTATGTGGCAGGAAACATGGACCACGGTCTTGCAAAGCGTTCCCCTTTACAAGATTTAGATTTAAACGTTCGCACATTCCTGAATTTTATGGAGGAATTCAGAGGTTCACTAGTTTTACTCTCCTCACAAGCGATATACTATGGTCTGGAGGGCGAAACCTCCGAAGCAGTTAACCATGTAGCCACAGTGCCTTATGGTCTTTCAAAACAAATGGTGGAAGAATACGCAAAATACTTGCTAAAAGAAGGCACCTTGCAAAAACTTTGGATTTTCAGATTAATGTACGCATTCGGCAAAGGCGAAAAGGAACGCCGACTAATTCCCAGATGCGCAAATGCAGTTCGCAACAACAAAGAAGCCATCATCTTCGGAGGCGGTAAATCTTTTCTAAATCCATTGCCCTCATGGTTTATTGCTCAAGTATTGCTCAAATCTGCTGAACGCCTAAAGGCAAGCGAGAGCAAATTCATGGAAGTCACAAACATAAACTATCCTGAAAGGGTATCTGTCAAAGACGTAGTTACATTCCTGAACAGTGTCAAGCACTTTGATTTTGCATTAAACGATTCTGGAGAAGAATGGCCCGTTAAATTTTGGGGCAACACAAAAAACTTGCTTAGCCACCTGAGAGAATGGAACATAAATTTTCCAGATTTGTGGGATAACTTAAAAGACTACTTTGCTGAACTGATAGCGGGGAAAACGCATGGCTAAAATCTTTGTAACCGGAGCTCTTGGATTCATAGGCAGCTACTTAGTGCCATATCTCATTGAGCAGGGACATGAAGTGGTCAGCTCAGATGTTCATGTCAGAGACTATGACGATTACGTTAGAGCTGATGTAACCTCATTCGAAGACTTGTATAGAATTTTCAAGAAAGAAAAAATAGAGCAAGTCGTGCACATGGCAGGCGAAGTCGGCAGAATGGTGGGAGAAGAACACCCACAAAAAATGCTATATGTCAACAACATTGGCACATTAAACCTCATCAAACTTTGCATAGAACATAACGCCCGACTAGTATACTTCAGCACTTCCGAAGTGTATGGCCACATCTTCGACAAAGGCACACCTGTGAAAGAAGAAGACCTCGAAAAAGCCTCAGTTTTCACCACAACTAACATTTACGCCATGAGCAAACTCTTCGGAGAAGCCATAGTCAGACATTACGTGGAAAACTATGGGCTTAATGCAGTGACGATAAGACCGTTTATGGTTTATGGACCTGGAGAGCACCCATCAAAATATAGAAGTGCCTTGATTAATTTCATAAGTTCCGCACTTAAAGGTGAGAAGCTTACCGTTCACAAGGGAGCGCAGCGAGCATGGTGCTTCGTTTCTGATTTCGTAAACGGTCTTTATTTGGCAATGCAAAAGCCTTTTTCTGAAAAATACGAAGCTTTCAACATAGGTTCTGATGAGTATCGCACGATGGAAGAAGTTGCAGCGATGGTTGTTGACGAGTGTGGGGGAAACCGTAGCCAAATAAGAGTGATAGAGCCGCCAACGAAATTCCTGAGCCTTTCAAAACAATTCTCGATAGATAAGGTAAAATCAATAGGATACAAACCAGAAATACCACTGAAGGAAGGAATACATCGAGTAGTAGAATGGCAAAAGAAAGAAGTAAAAACAAAATAGGCGCGTAACGAGAATCAAATTTCGTTTTCCGTGTATGATGAGCCAAACAGGTTTTCCATTTTTTGATAGAACTTTCGCTTTACTGCTGAAGCTTTGTTGAAAGTTGATAGGGAAAATGGAAGTACAGACATAACCCGACTCAACAGCGTTGGAACGAATACAGTGAATCGCTGATTGCATGTTCTACAGGCTGTTTGACACCCATCAGAATCAAGTTCTCTAGCCGGATCATAGTTGAATCTAGTGAAGTGATTGACCGCTCCGCAAGAAGGGCATTCAACAGAGATATCGTATATTGTTCCCTTTCGGGATCCGCCAACCTTCTTCATCGATAATATTCTTGCTTTGAAGCGCCTTCGATTCTCAAGATTCAAAGTAACCAAGGATTTCAAAAGGGCCTGATACTCCGTGTCCGCCAATTTTGAGACATTCACTATTGGATACTTTGTTTTCTGAAAAGCGATAGCGTCTTTGATTAAGCCTCTTTCAACGGCAATCTGATACAGTTTGGTTCCAGAATATGGGTATATTGGTGTTAACGCAATTTGGTAATCTTGGTGTTGCTTCCACCATGCAAGGGTTTCGTTCGCCGTTTCTTGAGTTTCTTCAACATCGCCAAAAATGAAGTTACCTTGAATGCCTATTTTATGCTGCTTAGTCACAGCTAGAATGCTTTCCATCTGTGCAACATTAGTGTGCTTGTTCATGCTGGCAAGTATTCTGTTTGATGCACTCTCTAATCCAAAACCTAAGACAAAGCAACCTGAATCTTTGAGCAACTGCATAATTCCATCGTCTATCCGTGCGTCGACTCGAATCTGCGCGATCCACTTCAAGCGAGTGCCGCGTATTCGATTACAGAAGTCAACTAGCCTTTTGGTGTCCATGGCGAACAGTTCATCGTAAACTGCGACTATATTTATCTTGAACCTATTTTGAAGGTGTTTAAGTTCACTGAAGAAGTCGTCCAAAGAGCGGACTCGATATTTATTTCCCAGAGGATGATAGCAGAACGTGCATGAAAATGGACACGATCTACTTGATATCATAGGCAGCATTCTTGGCTGGTCAAACGAGTAAAGGAAGTGACTATCATTCGCCATCTGCCAATTCAAATACTTGTCTGCTTCAAAGCCTTCGTAGTCTGGCCAAGCGATCGAATCCAAATTTGCTATGAACTTCTGCTGTTTGGTGAAAAATGGCTGATTGCGATTCCAATAAACTAAGCCAGCAACATCTGCTACGTCTTCACCATGTTCCAGATGCTGGGCGAGGCTTACCACGGTCTCTTCGCCTTCAAATAATATGCCGTAATCTGGCTTCAGCGCCCTAAAAATGGGTTCGGGATTGCTGCTGAGAATGCCTCCACCCAAAACCGTAACTACTTCAGGCTTATTGCTTCGGGCATTATTTATGACTTGCTCGATTTGAGGGTAATGAACAGATAAACCACCCGTAAGTACAACGTCGATGCTTTTGCTTTTGATCGTGTCGGTGACTAATTTTTTAACAGCGCTATCGTAATGATTCAAATTCAGACAAGACACGTCAAATCCTTTACTTTTCAACGCTGATGAGATGTATGCAAGACCCAATGGAAACTCGTAGTTTTGACCAGCGCGTTGCACGATCTTTGGAGCAACAATAAGGTACTTCAAGTTCATTCACGCAATTTCGTTGATGTTTTTTATTTATCCTTTTACTTGCTTATTATTTCGATTGAAAACCGTTATCCTAATTTCAGCATTGTCTGGTTCCAGAAAAATAATTGGCCCGTTAAAGTATTTTCGAATTATTTGTGGCAAATTATGATTGAACGAGTGAGGTTGATCCTGAGGTTTATTCGGCTCATAGGGAGGTTCATAAAGCAAAATGCATTTCGCAGCAACGCGGCTAACCTCTGCTGCGGCGTTTTCAATCTTGTTCGGTAAAATATGCAGAAGAACGTATCGCGTGAAAACTGCATCGAAACTCTTGTCGGGCAGAGGAATATGATCGGTTATGTCAGCAAATATAGCCTCCTTCAAGCCACTGCGTTTGATGCTTTCCAATGAAAAGTCCAATCCCGCATATCCAGGCAGTTCCCTTAGGTTCGCTTTTCCACAGCCCACCTCGAGAAAGCTCTTGCATCGATATTGGGACATGACGTTCTTCAGCAACACAGTCATCTTCTGCTTGAAGTTGCTGTCCCATTCTTCGTTCTTAAGCCCAAGCTTCCAGCGCGTATCCCAGTATTTGCGCTCATCTCCGTAGCCAGTTATGTATTTGAGAAAAACTCGTTTAATGAACTCCGCCATGTGAAATTTTCGCTCCAACACTATGTGCGTGTTACAACAATAACTTAAAACTTTTCCAAGCGAATCTTCTTTCCGCAAGATAAAATATCCTATCTCAAGCAGCGACAATGATTGGCAATCAAGGTTCAGAAATTTGATGCTTTGCCAACGGCAGATTAACTGTCAACGTGAACCAGCCTTCTACGAGCAATACGACTCCTAGGGTTGTAGCGTTTGGGTTCAACTACAAATAGTGAGTTCTTCCAATTTACTTAAATGTGGAAAGACAATAGACACTATTCAAGAACAGGTGCTACCGTTCAAAATGCAACAGGAGAACGTGTTGGCGAGACTAAGAATAGATGTTGACTATCCGTACCCATCAAGAATCAAAAGTTTCCTTTGCGTAGGATTAAACATTAAAATACAGAAAGACTATTTGAAAAACAGTAAAATTCTTGCAAGGATGGTTAACGAGTCAACAAATAATGTTAAAGCGTACTGGTTTTTCACGCCTAAAACAGTCCCAGACCGTGAACTGTTAGCATTGTTAAATGGCGGCAAGCATGAAGTTTCCCTTCACGTCGTAAATTATCCAAACCTAGAATGGGAGCAACTAGAAAAGGCAACGAGAAGAAAAATACGCTATTACACAATTCATGGAACTGCCCGCTTGTTCGCGCGGATAATTTGGAAACGGTGGAAAGCAAGTTCGCCAACTATTCCAAAAGACTTTCCACTGCAGTCTTTTCATCAGTTTCCAACTTCTGGCTTGGATGTGTTGTGTTACACGCGATCAGCGGAGCAAGCGGTAAAAATAGCAGAAGGTTACATCAGAGATGGAAGAGTCTTAGAAATTCATCCAATATGGCTCTTTCAAAAGGGAACAATAAACCACAGAGGACCCTTCTATGAAACGCTTAGGAGAATTCTAGAAGTAGATAAAAAATTAGAAACAATAGTGACGAGAAAGAAATTCTTCTTCAAAGTGACAAGTGACGCAAGCGAATATGCAAGAGATGTAATGCCAACAGACGATTTTATTAAAAAACTCGAAGAAAGAGGAATGGATATGTTCACTTTCATCGAGAGAAAATGGTGTAACACGATTTCCGGTCCGCTGCATTTCTGGTCGAAAACGGATGACAATATTGCGCTTCTTCGAGTTGCAACTTATGATGATTGGTGGAAAAATATTGGAAAGAAGACGCGTAATATGGTGCGCAAGGCAGAGAAAAGCGGCGTAAAAACAGAAGTAGTTGAGCCGAACGAAAAACTGGCTGGGGGCATATGGAAAATCTATAATGAAACGCCGATAAGGCAGGAAAGGGCTTTTCCGCATTATGGCGCGTCGCTGCAGATCGTTACTCGCGGCGTGCTTTCAGCGCAGAACTGCACGTTCATAGGGGCGTTCTTTCAAGGCGAGCTAGCAGGGTTTCTACAGCTTGTTCATGGCGACGAGATAGCGATTATTTCGCAGATACTTTCTCTGCAGAAGCATTCAGACAAGGCAGTGAATAACGCGTTGGTTGCTAAAGCAGTAGAGGTTTGCGCCGCTAAACAAGCGGGATGGATCATGTATGGAAGAATGGGAAATCATCCGTCCTTGGACAATTTCAAACAGAGCAACGGCTTCACCAGATTCCCGTTAACGCGATACTATGTGCCTATTACGAAGAAAGGCCGAATCGCCGTGAAAATGGGATTGCACCGAGAAATTAAAGATGCCCTTCCTGAAGCGATAAAATATAGACTCTTCCCGCTCTATAATTGGGTAAGCAGAAGCAAAATGCGGATGCGGCTACGTTTAGGCACATGACGATTCAGCGATAGTTCCCGCGGGCATATTTGTGTTAGTAACTTGCATTTTTAAATCACCTTTGCGGAAAGCGCTATCTGTCAGCATAATTAGGAGAAGTAATAAGCTCGCGTACGCTAAAGCAGAAGAGCGGATAAAATCTCGTGCAACGCTTCTTTGTTCTCAATCCCTTTAAAAATAGCTTTTCCGCTTGAGAACACACGAAATGAGATGTCTTGAAAAGTGAACTCTAAAATAATTCCAGAAATAGAACTCTTCAACTTGGCTTTCTTGGAAATTTTTGCGATTGCTTCGTCTTTCTTGTCGTACTTGAACGTGACTATGGCGCTTTTTTCTTCACCGCATGTCTCTTCGATTCTCGCTACGTAATCGTCCACGGTAGGCATTAGACCTACTCAATCTCCTTCAAAACTTCAACGAATCGGTCAATTTCTTCACGCGTATTATAAATGTAAAAGCTTGCTCGTGCAGAAGACTGCAGCTTAAAAATTTGATGTAAAGGTTGAGCGCAGTGAAAACCGCTGCGTATCATGATTCCGTAATTGTCAAAGAAAAGCGCAACATCATGCGAGGATAAACCTTCCACATTGAAGGGTATTATTCCGCACTTCAAAGATAAGTCGCTGGACCCGTAAAGCGTAACGTTGCTGCATTCTTGCATGCGCTTAACAGCATACTCGGTTAACACCTTTTCATGCTTCAGCACTTCAGCCATGCCGATGCGCTCGAGGTATTTGACAGCTTCCATCAAAGCAATTCCCCCGCATATGTTGGGCGTTCCAGCTTCAAACTTCCATGGAGGAACATTCCAACTTATGCTACATCGGCCTTGCTCTTGGCTAAAAGAAACTTCCCTTATCATTTCGCCTCCGCCTTGGAACGGAGCCATCTGCTCGAGAAGTTCTTTTTTGCCGTAAAGCACGCCGATGCCTGTTGGACCCAACATTTTATGTCCAGAAAAAGCCAGAAAATCCACGTCTAAATCTTGAACGTCGACGGTCATGTGGGGAACGGATTGTGCTCCGTCCACTAGCATCAAAGCGCCGTGTTCATGGGCAACTTTGGCGATTCTTTTGACGTCGTTAATTACGCCGCTGACGTTTGAGACGTGACTTAGACAGGCAATTTTGGTTTTGCTGGAAAATTTGCTTTCAAAATCCTTGTAGTTCAACGTGCCATCATTGTTCACTTTCGCGTATTTGATTGTGAAACCGTTTATTTTTGAAAGAATTTCCCATGGGACGATGTTGCTGTGGTGTTCCATTAATGACACTAAAACTTCGTCGCCATTTTTGAGGTTGCGAAGCCCCCAAGAATACGCAACGAGGTTTATTGCTTCGGTGGTGCCTCTGACGAAAACTATTTCCGCTGGGTCTTTTGTGTTTATGAATCGTGCGATTTTCTCGCGGGCGTTTTCGTGCATTGCGGTTGCTTCTTGAGAAAGCGTGTGAACTGCTCTGTGGACATTGGCGTTGTGATTTTCGTAAAAGTTCCGTATGGCGTCGATTACTTGTTTAGGCTTCTGCGTGGTTGCAGCATTGTCAAAATAGATGAGAGGGTGATTGTTTATTTTTCGTTTTAATATTGGGAAGTCTTCGCGAATCCTGTAGGGATCCAGGATTATTTTTCTGCCTCCAGCTTCAGCCTCTTCGACAGCATCTTCGCGAGCTCTTCTTCTTCCAGAGCTTGTTTTTCTTCAAACGTGTGTTCTTGTGGTAGCCACGCTGGCGTGGTGCCCTTCTTCTCGTAATAAAGCCTTATAGCTCTTTTCAAGGCGCCTACTGCTAGGACTCCGCAGTGGAATTTGACGGTTGGCAAGCCGCCTACTTCTTCAGTCACTTTTTTCCATGTAATGTCTTTCCACGCAGCCTCAAGACTCAGTCCTTTAACCATTTCGGTAACTATGCTCGACGTAGCTATGTTCGCGGCGCAACCGTAGCTCTCGAAAGAAGCTTTTTCTATGACTTCTTGCACGTTGATTTTCAGATAGAAGGTTATCATGTCTCCGCATGCGGGGTTTCCTGCGACGGCGGTAACCGTGGCGTCTTCCATCGGTCCTAGGTTTTTAGGGTGCCTGAATAAGTCAAGAACTTTTGGGTTGTAGGGTAATGGTACACGTGACATTTTTAATCAACTCCTGTAGAGCCAACTATTCCTCTTATTCTGTTCACAGCGTTAGGTAATACTTCTAGAACATAAGTTATATCTTCTTCTGTGTGGTACCGCGTTGTCTTCATTAATATGCTACCGTGAGCTTCACTGAAATGTCGACCGATAGCAACGAGAACGTGACTTGGCTGAAGAAGCCGTCTGCTGCATGCGCTGCCGCTGGACACGTAAACGCCCTTAAGGCTTAACTCGATCGTTAACGCTTCGCCTTCGCATCTTAGGAAGCTTATGTTCGCGTTGTCAGGAGCTCTTTTGTCGCCTTTTGGACCGTTGAGCTTCACATCAGAAAGTTCCTCAAATATGCCATCCACCAGTTTATCCCTCAATCTGCGCATGCGATTCACATTCGCTTCGAAATTTTGAAAAGCCAATTCGGATGCTTTCGTGAAGCCAACAATAAGCGGCGTGTTTTCAATTCCCGGCCAAAGTCTTTGTGTCCCTATCTGACCTTCCAAGATTTTGTCCACGTTCACGCCTTCTCGCGCGTATAACGCGCCGATTCCGCGTGGTCCCAGAATCTTGTAGCTGCTTACGGTTGCCAAATCCACTTTCAAATCCTGCACGTTTAGCGGTATCCTGCCATACGCGTCTGAAGCGTCCGTGTGAAAGATGGTTGAGGAGTTTTTGTCTTTGACTATTTCCAACGCTTCCCTAACGGGCTGTATTGTTCCAACCTCGTTGTTAACCAGAGCTACGCTCACCAGAATTGTCTCTTTATCTACGGCTTCTTTTAGTTTCTCAAGGTTGAGGAAGCCTTCGCTGTTGACGGGGATTTTGGTTGTGGTGAACCCGAACTTTTGCAGCAATTCCGTTACGTGCAAAACGTTTATGGGCTCGATTTCTGAGATTATGATTTTTTTTCCTTTATTTTTATTGGCGAAGGCTGAGCCCATGAGGGCTAGGTTGTTGGCTTCTGTTTCGCTTGGAGGGAAGTTTATTTCTTCGAGGATTTTGGCGCCTAAGAACCGCGCGATTTTCTGGGATGACTCCATTATCGTTTCGAAAGCTTCCCATCCTGGTTTATGCGTAAGTGTCGGGTTACCGTAAGCACGTTGATTATAATAGGGCAGCATCGCGTCAACTACTTCTTTAGGAACCATCGTGGAGTTTTCGTTGTCCAAGTAGACCTCATGCGTTATGCCTTCATGCGCTTTTAGCAGTTCCTTCACATTTTCAACCATACTAAACCCTGACCTTTTAGAGGAATAGGATAACTCGTTTGCATGTTTAATATTGCAGGTTCAAGTAGAAAAACGTAACCGTGGAAAACGTCTGAAGCACAAGCTGAAGCCTACAACTGCCCCGATTCGTTGGTTAAGCGTAACCTAGTTGTGGCGCGTTATTATTGTACTGTCTGGGCTGCTCTCTTGCGCCTAACGTAGTATGCCGCCTAGCAGCGACTACTGAGAATAATGGAAGCAACTACCACGACGTTAGGGGTCATAATCCACATTTAATCCTTTCATTATCCTTGGTAGTAAATTCTGCCTTGTTCGCATTCGTGAGTGAAAGCAAGTATTAACCCGCTATCCCACAACGCTATTACTTGGGCGTCACTATTTACTGATTTTATCGCAGCGCAGGAGTGTTCTGACGAGCAGAATAGTGTATCGGTAGTTAAAATTGAGGTCCCAAATGGGTTATTTTCAACCACTCTTGAAGATCCTCCCGCGTTTACGTATTGGTTGGCGCCGAACCATTCCTGAATCGGAGTTAAATCACAGAAAGGGTTCATGTTTTTGCCGTAATTTACGAGGTAGCATGGAGCTGCCTCTACAAAAACTACGCCACCACCATTTGCAACATAGTCTCTGATGAGGTTTGCATGCCTCGGTTCAATCGCCCAGTACGCATAGAGCACCACCACATCATAATTATCCAGATTTTCTGGGATGTCGCCAGCAAAACTGACTCCCAACCCGCAATTCGTCAACGCTTCCGCTGCTGAATATTTCAGCATATCCATGTATGATTCGGAGGGCCATGGGCCCCAATCGACTCCATCTGTGAGGTGATGAGCATCCCAATTATCTTTGAAGTTTATGTATAATGCAGATGTGCCATCGCGAGCGGCCCATCTAGCTCCACCGCCAAGAAGTTCAAAGAAGTTCTTCAGATTAGTTGGTGCCGCTGTTGGATAAGGTGCAGGCGAGGGTGAAGGAGATGGCGCAAAGTAAGGTTGCGTATCTGTTTTGCGGTCAATTGTTATCATAAGGTTTGCTGGTGGAGCTGTTGGTGCTACGGTCAACCACGCATTGAGTTTTTGTGTCCCAGGCAATACGCTATAGTTATGGTTGCTAAAGGTAACGTATTCAGCCTGATACTCCGTGTCGTTTAAGCGGAAATCAAGTACTACAAAATATGTTACGGAGGCAAGGTTTTGAATAGTTATGTCAAAATTTACGGTTTCGCCTGGATAAAGGCTGAATCCCGAAGGATAATCCAGTATTTCAAGAGGATCCTTGACTTCAAGTGGAATACTCACAGACTGCCAAGCGTAACCTGCTAAAACTCCGACCGACATAAGTGCAACTATCAATAACATAAGCCAAAGACAACGGATGTTCCGCCACTGTACTTTATTGGCTTTCAAATAGAAACCCTCACACACATGGTAGGTAGGCTGAACCTGCTATTACACATAGCATTTCTCGTCCCAACCCTGCACAATATCAGGCTGTTTCTTTGATTAAAGGATTTTTGTAAGGTTTTCTTGACAAAATAATCCTGCAATGCGCGTTTTTAGTCAAGGTTTCTTGACAAACACCAAAGCCACACTTCAGCCTATTTACACTTTATATAAGGGGGCTATAGTCTCCGCAGAGCACAACAGAAAACCATGGAAACCACGCGAGTCACACAATTAACACTATAAACCAGCGTTTCGCATAGTGTTGCTGTAACAAATTTAGTGATGGCGCATCCAAGTGAAAGTAACAGAACTACCAGTGCCAGAACCATTAAAGGCGATAACACTTCAATCCGGCATTGCAGAACTGTATCCTCCGCAAGAAGAAGCCATACTTGCTGGAGTGCTGGAAGGCAAAAACCTCGTTTTAGCCAGCCCAACCGCATCGGGAAAAACGTTAATAGCTGAACTATGCAGCCTAAAGCACATTTTAGAGAAAAACGGCAAAGTAATTTATTTAGCCCCGTTAAGAGCTTTGGCGAACGAAAAGTTCGACGAGTTTAAAAAATACGCTTCGCTCAGGAAAGCAGACGGAAAACGCGTAAGCATAGGCATCAGCACAGGCGATTTCGACAGCAGCGACCCATGGCTGGAAAGATACGACGTGATAATAACCACTAATGAGAAAGCTGACTCGCTTCTGAGACACAGAGCCAAATGGATGGACACGATTTCGCTGGTAGTCGCCGACGAAGTACACCTGTTAAACGAGGCAGAACGCGGACCAACGCTGGAAGTTGTGCTGGCAAGGCTTATGCAGATTAACCCAGAAACGCAGATTCTAGCATTAAGCGCAACGATAAATAACGTTGACGAAATCGCAGGCTGGCTCAAAGCCAACTACGTTGTGACGGAATGGCGACCTGTTCCGCTGAAAGAAGGCGTGCTCTTGCATGATGAAATCCAGTATAAAGACGGAGACGCAAAAAAAATCGAGAAAAAAACAAAAAACGCCGTCATAAACCTGGCTTTGAACACCGTGAAAACTGGCGGACAAGCACTGGTTTTCGCGTCAACAAGAAAAAACTCCGCAACTATAGCAAAAAATATCGCAAATCACATAAGCGAAGTGTTGTCCAGACCAATCAAGAGGACTTTGGAGCATGAAGCAGAAAAGATTCTGGCAGCAGGCGAAAGAACACGAATCAGCGAATCACTCGCCGACTTAGTCAAATGTGGCACAGCTTTCCATCACGCTGGCTTAGCTGGCGCACACCGCAGACTAATCGAAGACCTGTTTCGGCAGGGAAAAATTAAGGTGCTAACCGCTACGCCAACGTTAGCCTTCGGCGTGAACCTTCCAGCGCGTACTGTGATAATTCAGGATTACAGACGCTACGAAGCTGGCTACGGTTATTATCCTATAGCCGTTTTGGAATACAAGCAGATGGCTGGCAGAGCGGGAAGACCCAAATACGATAAGGTTGGCGAAGCAGTGCTTATTGCTAAAACGGCTGATGAAGCAGACTATTTAATGGGCAGCTACGTTCTTGCGCGTCCAGAGAAAATTTGGTCACGCCTTGCCGTTGAAAAAATCATCAGAGGTCACGTTCTCGCAACAATAGCATCAGACTTTGCTCACACAGAAAACGGCATCTACGAGTTTTTCGGAAAAACCTTTTACGCGTATCAATACGACGTGAAAGCCATCAAAAGCATCATAGCTAAAATTCTAAAGTACTTATACGACGAGGAAATGCTGGAGCTTGACGGAGAAAACATTCACGCCACAAAATTCGGAAAACGAGTAAGCGAACTATACATCGACCCTGCTTCAGCAGTTGTGATTCGCGACGCATTAAGGCACAAGCCAGCCTACCTAACTGATTTGAGCCTGCTGCATTTGATTGCGCACACGCCAGATATGGGACCAATAATGAGACCTTACTCACAGGAATTTGACGAAATAGCAATGCTCATGGAAGAGCATAAGGAAGAATTCTTCACGGAAATGCCCAACGAATGGGAAGACCGCATAGCCTACGAGGAGTTTTTGGGCGAAATAAAAACAGCCATGGTTCTGAAAAATTGGATTGAAGAAATCAGCGAAGACACGCTGATAGAACGGTTCAGAGTGCAACCTGGCGATTTGTACAGGACGATTGAAAGCGCGAAATGGCTACTTTACGCAGCGCATGAATTAGCCACGCTTCTTGGAAACAAAGAGATTCCACACTTAGCCTTTGAACTGGTAGAACGCGTAGCCAAAGGAATAAAAAAAGAGCTACTACCAATCGTCAAACTGGAAGGTGTGGGACGCGTGCGCGGACGCATAATATACAACGCAGGCTACAAAACAATCGAAGACATAAAACACGCGCCGCTGGATGACTTGACAAACCTACCGTTGATAGGGCCTAGGCTGGCTAAGAAAATCAAAGAGCAAGTTGGCGGTTTCGTCAAAAAGGAAGCGTGGGATAAATTAGAGAAAGGCGAAGAGTGGAAACAGAAGGCACTAACGGAATACAAATCTTAATCTTTTCCAAATGATTCTGCCTGCTCTACAGCAGTGCCCAAGTAGTTTTTCGGGTTCAACGCTTCATCTATCTCTTTCTCGCTTAGTTTACTACGTACAAACTTGTCTTTGAGGAGAATTTCTCTGAAGTGCCGCTTTTCAAGCTCGCTCTGTATGGTCAACTTCCTAAGCAACTCGTGAGCTTCTTGCCTGTCAACGCCTTTCCGTGTAAGCGCCATCATAACCGCTTCAGACATTGCACGTCCCTGAGTCAAATCCATGTTCCGCAACATGCGCTGCTCATCAACCCGCAAATTAGCCACAATATTACCCATTAGAAACAGCATGTAATCAACCAGAATGCAAGCTTCTGGAAAGATGAAGCGTTCAGCCGAAGACTGAGTTAAGTCTCTCTCATGCCATGTGACAACGTTCTCGAGCGCGGGAACAGCAAGGCTTCTAACGATTCGGGCTAAACCGCAAACGCGCTCGCAGGTTTCAGGGTTCCGCTTGTGAGGCATGGTGGAACTGCCAACTTGCTTCTCCGTCTCAAAAGATTCGAAGAGTTCTCCGATTTCGGGTCGCTGTAACTCGCGGATTTCCGTGGCAAAATTTTCAAGCGAAGAAGCGATTAGGGCTAGGAGGCAGACAAGTTCGGCGTAGCGGTCTCTCTGCACGATTTGCGTGGAAATCTCCGCAGCGCGAATGCCCAAGCGTTCCATAACAAGCTCTTGGATACGCGCGGCATGTTCGCCTAGACCAGCTTGCGTGCCCACAGCGCCGCTCATTTTTCCAACCAAAAGGCGGTTTCTGCAATCGCTTAGCCTCTGAAGGTGTCGCGAGATTTCACAGGCCCAAACTGCGAACTTGAATCCTAAAGTGATAGGCAACGCGTGTTGGCCGTGCGTGCGGCCAATCATCACCGTGCTTTTATGCTGGGAAGTTTTCTCCTGCAGAACAATCTTAAGGCAGGATAGTTTTTTCTCGATGATATCCATGGCGTCTTTCAACTGCAACGCGTTAGCGGTGTCAACAATATCATAGCTTGTGGCGCCAAGGTGAACATAAGCACCGCTTGAACCGCACGCTTCAGCAAGTGCGCGAACTAAAGCAGCAACATCATGCTTAATTTCCTGCTCAATGGCTTTTATGCGAGCCAACTTGACGTGTTGCAGAGAGGCAGTAGCCGCGATTTTTTCAGCGTCCTTCCGTGGTATGTTACCAACTTGGGAGTGCGCTAAAGCCAAGGCTGCTTCAACATCAAGCATCTTCTGGACGCGTGTTTCTTCCTCGAAGACGCTGCGCATCTCAGCTGTGCCGTAACGACCTGTGTCTATAGGTAATATTGGCAACTCATTGTTCCCTCGACAAAAGGATACGCTGATTAAAGATTAATGTTTTACCAAAACAATAACAAAACAGCACGTGTTTGAAGGGTTACAGGAGTATGAAAACGATAATCGCAGTGTTAGACAAGAAAGGCGAAGACACAACTGGAACAGTTGTTAGAGTGCTTAAGTCATTACGCACAGAGCATTCTGACGGTTTTGGAATAGCAACACCAACGACATGCACAGTGGAAAAAAATGTGGATGTCTTGCAAAACCAAAACTTAAACTCATCCGTATCGGTAGGCTACACTTTTTCGAAAAATTTTCCGCAGGATGAGCCGCGAAGTGCGAGGTTAGAGAACGCAACGCTTGTGTTTGAGGGAAGAGTATACTCGCCAATTCAAAAGACTTCAGCAGAAATTGTGGCTAAAAAACTGAAACAAAATCGTGACAAAGCAATTGAGGCGTTATTTGACGAGGTTGAGGGTGACTTTGCATTCATCATAGCAGAACCAGAAAGAATTATCGCGGGAAGAGATCCAATAGGCGTCCAACCGCTGTACTATGGCGAGAACAGAAACGTCGCTGCCCTTGCCCCGAACCGAAAAGCATTATGGAAACTTGGAATAGAAGAAACGCGGTCTTTTCCACCGGGACACTTGGCATTTGTTAGCCGCGAAGGCTTCAAATTCAAGCCTGTTAAGACGCTTGTTTACTCAAAGCCAAAACCGATAACAATGCAAGAAGCAGCGGAAACGCTGCAAAAACTACTGGAAAGCTCTGTTCGAAAGCGCGTTTGGGGGTTAAAAGAAGTTGCGGTGGCATTTTCTGGAGGATTAGACAGCAGCGTGGTAGCTTTTCTAGCTAAAAGATGCCGCGTGAACGTTCACCTGATTCACGTAAGCTTGAAAAATCAACATGAAACAGCAGAGGCGAAGAAAGCAGCTGACGAATTGAAGTTGCCTATACAGGTTCATCTTTTCAGAGAAGAAGACGTTGAAAAAGTAACTCCGAAGGTTGTGGAGCTTATTGAAGAGCCAGATCCAGTTAAGACAAGCATTGGAGTACCATTTTATTGGGCTGCGGAGAAAACAGCGGAAGCAGGATTTAAGGTGCTACTGGCTGGGCAGGGTGCTGATGAGCTTTTTGGAGGTTACCAACGTTACATTAACGATTACTTATTGCTTAGAAAGGAAAAGGTGAGAAGAACCATGTTTAATGATGCCGTCAAGCTTCATGAGAGCAACATTGAAAGAGACGTGAAAATCTGTAGTTTCCACGATGTGGAGTTGCGTGTGCCCTTTGCCTCATACGCGATTGCTGATTTTGCCTTAAGCTTGCCTGTGGAGTTGAAAATCGAAAAGAAAGCAGATTCTCTGAGAAAGCTGGTGTTGAGGAAAGTGGCTGAAAACATGGGTTTACCCGTAGCAATAGCAGAGAAGCCTAAGAAGGCTGTACAATACTCCACAGGAATAAATGACGCTCTTAAGAAAATAGCCAACAAACATAAGAGAACAACAAGAGAGTACGTAAATGCGCTGTTTCTCAGCGAATACGCCGAGAGCATTAGAGCAGGGTTAAACTAGCTGAATAAAGAAAGAAAGGAATAAATTCTTAAATATCTCGATAGAAAAACCGCGCAAGCAACGGATAAATCGCAGATTGCGAATTTCGCTTACTCGATTACCTGAATGGCGCCTGAAGGACACTGCGCTTCGCAGGCTCTGCAGACTAGGCACTCGTCTATTTTGACTGGGACGGATTTGCCATCTTTGATTTCGTAGACGCCTACTGGACAGGTGTTTGCGCAGGTTTCGCATCCAGTACACTTATCGTTGTCAACTACTATTTTTACCATGTTTTATACCTCTTATGGATTTTATTGAAAAAATAAGCAGATGGATAAAAGTGTTTAGGTGTGTTAGCGAATTTCTTCACGTAGTCGTAAGAGGATTCCGTTGACTGTTGTCTCAGCTTTCTCTTTTCGCCGCTGGTAATCAGCGAGCAACTTTTTGTATTCCTCTAACGGGAGTGCGCCTCTTCTGTGGCGACCTTCAGCGCTTCGGGTGTTTGTTTCAACTTCATTGAGTTCAGTTTCTGCAACATCAAGCTGCCGAATCAAACCCGCGTAATTGCCGCCTGCACTGCGGAAGAGCGCTTTTAATTCCGAGATGTCCTTGGATAGCGCATCGAAGCGAACTTCCAATGTTCTTCTTTGCACTTTATATCGGCGTCTTGGAATCTTGCCTTTCTGCGCTCTTATTTCGAGAAGCTTCAATTCGGAAGTTATCCTGTTCTTTTCTTCATAAGCTTCAGTGAAGGCTCTAACGTGGTCTGGGCTAAGGTCAACGGATAATTTTGGCACTACAATTCTCGGCGGCGCTGAAGTTTTAGGTCTTCTCCAAAATGCTACAATTGCGCATCCGACCGCTGTTAATGCCCATATCCATATTGTGGGACGGAAAGATAACCAAAGAGGATTATAGTCATATGCAATCTGTGAAACGTTCTCTGAAGGATAAACATCGTCTATGTAGCTGACGCCTTGTCTGTTGATTGACAGCGTTTCTTGGAAGATTTCTCTGCTTAAACTTAATGAAGGGTCTATAGAGGAGAGCTGCGGCGTAAGAAACCGTGCACCTTCAGGAGGGACGATTGTGATGGAAGCCTCGTCAACGTAGCAATTAAGGGGCGGAAAAAGATCAAAATTCAAGGCAAAGCTAGTGGCTTGTTCAGAAGAAACTCTGGGCAAAGTGTACTCAATCGTTAACAGCGTGGATCCGCCGCTGTTTAAAGTCGATGTGAAAGTGACGTTTAACAACTTGGCGCTGGCACTGCTGCTTAAAACTTGAGTCGTTAAAGTTCTGCCGAATTCGTCTCTGCTAACAATGTTTGACGCAGCAGAAGGTAAGCTTATTTCAACAGAGCCGAGACTGCTTGGTGAATTGTTAACAATGCGGTAACTGTCAGAAGACGCTACATCTGCTGCGGGACTTATTGTGATTTTGCGATCTAGTTGTGTTATGTCAACTATTTGGAGACTGCCAACAGGCAGAAAAGTGGCAGTTGCGGGAGAATAAGTGAATGCAGCTAAGTTGTTCTTAACGAAGTTAGTTTTGTCAACGGTTCCATCGTCCTTTGTAATTGTCATAGCTATCGCGTCATTCGGCACCAGAAGGGTAACATTAATAGTGGCAGCTTCTTTCACGAAGCTAGGGTAGGCTGGGAAATCAACGCTAAACAGTTGGGTGGTTGAATCGTAGCTAACTAGGTCATTTGAAAGAATAAAGATCACAGTGAAAACTTGAGAAGACGCTTGTGAAAAATTGATGTTGACAGCGTAGAAACCGCTTTTGTCTTCAAACGGCACGCCGAGACTAATTTGAAGAGGGTTATTTGCGGCGTAAGCCACGACTTTAAGGATGTGAGCGCCATACTTGTACGGAAAACCTATCAAGAAACCTCCTGTTAATTGCCCAGTCACTTGGATGGTGTCGCTTATGACCACAAGCCCCGAGTACATGACTTCAACTTGGTGGTTAACATGCTGTATACTGTAGCCAGAATCTTGGGCTGAAACTGTGCTGATGCTGAGAGAAAAAGGCAAGAAGATAGCTAGTGAGAAAATTGTAAGAGCAAAGATTGCGGTGATTCTCTTCACTTGAATTCCCCCAAGCTCTAGGTTTCTTTATTTTACTCCTTAGCTTATTTATTTACCTTTAGAGTAAGACAATGCTATGCTACATACGTATTTAGTGTTTCGGCTAAATGATGCTGCACGAGCTGTTTGCTGCCGGGCGGTTGCGTCTTCTCTAACGCGTGGAAAAAACTTATATCCCCTCTATAAATAGGCAGAGCTAGCTGCTCGGAAAAGACTATAGTCCCCTTATATAAAGGAGTGAAATGTCCAGTGAGCTGCTGGTTCTGGGTGTAAGTGTTTTGAATTGGGATTTCCCACAAAAAATAAGGGGATGTTTAACGTATTATTATTTTTGATGCCTACGGAAACAGAAGAACAGATAACGATAAACAGGGCTTTCAGAAGACCTAGCAGAGCCCGCCTTGTTTAAAATAATAGTTTTCTTCTTTTTTGGAGCCGAAGCTTCTAACGCCTTCCTTCTTTAACTGCTGCCTGAGCGTCTCAGCGTGTTCTTTGGTCAATTCGCCTCGCTTCTCCAAGTATGCAATTATTGCTTCTGCCTGCATTTCCGTGTCGCAACGCCGTATGAAATCCACAACAGTTGGATTATAATGGCGAAGCTTGTCAGACACTATCTTTTCAGCCGCGTCAGAATCGGTTCGAACAGAACTTATCGCGACTTTGCTGTCTTCAAGTTCAAGCTCCTTCGACAGGTTCGGAAACATTTTCTTGAAGGATTTTTTGTCAGTTTCCACGGTTGCAATCCTCAACCACAGAGATCTTCAATATCACTATGAAAACGCATCCTTAAGTGCCTTTTTCTTGAAAAGCAAAACTTAGAATGGAATAAACTGTTGCGTCGAGTTTTCTTTAAGCAGCTTTTCCAGCTCTCGAACGTTAAGGCCTCTGATTTCGTCTCCAAAAATCTCGCATTTTCTCTTTCGACTTGCTTCCTCTGAACTTCGGACAACAATTTCAATCCTCTGCTTCTTTGAAGTTTCTGTGTATATGTGGAAGGAGATTTCGGTTTTTCCTTTTTTAGTTACGGTGGTCCACTCGGTTTTAGAAACTTCAAAGCCGTTTGCCTTAAGGAGATTCACGATTTCACTGGGCGAATCGTAATACACGGCTATGTCAATGTCGCTTCCTTGACGGATGGTTCCACGCCAAACGCTTCCAATTAAGAGGGGACAGTATGCTTCGAGAATTTTCATTGTTTTCAAGGCTTCTGTACGCATTTGGATTAATCGTTCTTTTCTGGCTGGTCCTTCGTTTTCCTCAGCGAGTTTGTCAAGTTCCAAGGCAACTTCAAGGTTTGTTGGAAGAAAATGAACGCCAAAAGTTTTTGCAGCTTTCAATTTGGCTTGTTTATATTCCTTTTCCGCTCCAAAATAGAGAAGCACAGCAGCTTCCCTTGCGATTTTGCACCTTAAATCTACATGATTAGCGTTCAATTCTTCACCATGCGCTGAACAAATCAGCGTTTAAGTAGCTGTTCGTACAAATTCGCTGTTTTTTCAGCGATTTTACTCCATGTGAACTCGGTTAGAACTCTCTTTCTGCCGTTCTTTCCCAGCCATTTCCGTTTTTCCGGGCTTTCTAGCGCACTCATTATACCCCATGCGATATCTGAAGGGTTGTTTGGGTCTACGTGGTAGCCGCATTGTTCTTCACTGCAGCAGACGACTATCTCGCGCATTCCGCTGACTCCTGCCGCGCCAACAACCACTGGACGTTCCATGCTCATTGCCTCAAGAGCTACTATGCCGAAAGGTTCATAGAGACTTGGAAACGCTGCAACATCGCACGCGGCGTAATGACGGATGCGTTCTTCTTCGGGAATAAAATCGAAACGGAATTTCACGTAATCGTCTAACCTCATGGTTCTGACTAAATTTGCCAAATATTCCTGCAGGTCACCTACGCCTACTATGACCAATTTTGCCTTTGGAAATTTGGGTAAAATGTGCGGCATAGCCATAATCAGTTTGTCAACGCCTTTGACGCCCACGAGTCGTCCCAGAAAAAGAATCATAAGTTCGTCATCTTTCAGGCCGTAATATTCCCTGATCTTCCGTACTTGCGCCGCAGAAACGCTTGCTGGGTCATATTTTTTCGGGTCAACCCCGTTATAGCTCACGTGGATTTTGTCGCGCGGGAACCCGAGCTGTATCAACTCATCTTTCATGGCGTAGGACACAGTTATTATCATGTCGGCTGTAGTGGCTCCACGCAATTCGATGTTGCTTACGACGCTGGAGCCGTTTCCTAGAGTTCTTCCTTTTTCGGTTGAGTGAACGTGGAAGACTAGGGGCATTCCGCTTTCTTTCTTCACGGTAACTCCGCCCATTACTGAGAGCCAGTCATGGGCAACTACAAGGTCGTATTTCATGCCTTCTTTCTTGATGAGCTCATTGATGAGCTTCGCTGCAGACAGGTAATTGTAGACCATAAGTTTGCCGAACAAGTGTATGCCCCTGCCCCACTTTTTGATGTCCTCCGCAATTACATCTGGCAGCGAATCCGAAACATCAATGTGCAACGGACGATGAATTTCTATGCCACGCCAGATTTCTCTGGTCGGAAGCGTACCAGCATCATCATTCATCGTGAAAACAGTCACATCATGATCCAATAAGACAAACTTGCGCGTGATTTCAGCAGCGTAAGTTCCCAAGCCACCTACAATCTTAGGCGGATACTCATAAACAAACACAGCAATCTTCATTCGTGTCGTCACCATTCCACTTTAGCTGTGCGCTTTTCATACTAAAACTTTGCTTATCCCAATTCAATAAAGACCATGAAACAACCCTGTAAAGGCTGAATTGAAAAAGCTTGATTAGGCTCGTGCGCACATATAATCAATGAGTGTGGTGCAACAAATGAGTTTATCACCTGTCAAGAGTGAGATACTAGAGATTATGCTATTGCATGACAAACCCGCGAGAGCCATGCAGATAGCCAAAGAATCTGGAGAAAAATTTCCTTCAGTTATGATGCACCTGATCGGGCTTACCCGCATGGGATACGCAAACTCGCCTGAAAAGGGGCAATATGCCATAACGGAAAGAGGCAAAAAAGCCCTCGGCATCCCTGAAGTTGACAAAGAAACCGCTAGAGCAATATTAGCTGACACGCCACATGATAAAGCATTTCACTTTTACGTGGACATAGGAAAACCGTTAAACTTCTACGCACATAGCCTTCAAGATTTCTGCGACAAAATCCTAAAAGTCAACGTAGACTCGATAGAATTTCACTTAAACCGCGGAGATTTTGAGCCTTGGTTCGCAGGACTCGGCGATGCGGAGCTGGCAAAAAAAATAGCACTACTAAAAGAAAAAAAGATGGCTGGAGAAGAACTGCGCAAAAAACTGCATGAAATTGCATATAATCGACACGCAGCATTAGCCACACTGGTCTAGGACACGCAATCTGCCACGAACTGACTCGAATTCACCCATGCGCCACAGCATGCAGGCGTTATGCATGGCTTCACGCCGCGCCAAGGCAAAGGCGCACGCATACACCGCCTGTCAAGCCGTCCTGTATTTCACTATCGCGAAGAGCGCTTTCCCTGCAACATACGTGGCAAGAAACGTGTGCCTTTAAGTTATTTGGCTGTAGACAGGATGCCCTCTAAATCTTAAAGTAGTTTCAGATTTCTCAAAGGTTCCGCTTGGGAGCCTAGTGCAGATAGAATTGACAATCGCCCCAGTTGAAGTAAATCGCACGCCATCAAGCAACTCGCCTTTGGTTATGCCAGATGCGGCAAAGATGAGTTCGTTTCCCCTTGCCAATTCGTCTTCAGTGTAAGTTTTCTCTACGTCAACGCCTGCGGTCTTCAATCTTTGCAATCTATTTGAGTCATCTTTTTTGTCTTGCCACACTTTTACTAGCATTGTTCCGCCCAGACATTTTACGCCTGTTGCGGCTATAGTTGCTTCTGCACCTGCTCCAGCACCCAAAAGCAGATCAATCCCCGAGTTAGGTATGCAAGTAACAATCGAACCTGCAATGTCGCCATCAGCGATTAGGATTATTCTTACGCCCATTTTTCTCAGCCTTGCGAGCAAGTCCTGATGCCTATCGCGCTCAAGCATGATTACCGTAAAATTCGAAAGGAGCAAACTCTTCTGAGAAGCCACGGTGCGCACAATTTCTTCAATGGACATATCTGCAGAAATTTTGCCTTTCGATTGACCATCGGTTGCCACCTTGAAATAATATCCGTCGTCTGGAAGAACCTGCAAACAACCTGCAGGAGCGCATGCCAAAGCTGAGATGGCGTCTTTCTTTCCCTTGGAAGTTGCCGTTGTACCATCAACCTGATCGATAACAAGCTCCACTTTGGGACCACTACAGGTACCGACTTTCTCTCTGTAGCTAAACGCTGGGGCATTGTCTTTGGCGCCCTCGCAACAGATTACTTCGCCATCGATTTCTGTCTGATTTAGCACCGCCCGCGAAAAATCCAGAGCAGTTTGATCAACTTTATCCGGATCACCCTTACCGATGTGGAGAGCTGCACCCACAGCCCCAGCTATGGTGATTCTTGTTAAAGATGGAGATAAGGCTCTTAATGAGACCGTGGGTTATCACCTCTTCCTCTCGCTTAGCCAAAGATCCGAAAACTCAATGTGACGGTTTTTGATTTCAAACATTTTTTCGGTAAATGAAGCGCGATGATCAAATGCCAGAATCAATAACTCCCTTTGAGACCAATCAATCAACTCTGCTCACCTATGCTTTTTGTGTTCTTCCCTCAATAAATTTTTTGCCTCTCCGTTACGCTTTTGGACATCTGCTTAGAGTTTCGCCCCGACTTACCGAGAGGACGGAGCTGCAACAAGTTTCTGCATGTTTTTGGGAATTTTGGAGAAACTATGAAATAATAAGAGCTGCATAATCAAGTGCTGGAGAGTGATAGCGCTGAACGAAGTCAGAGTGGTTTCGGTGAAGATCCCAGAAGAAGTTTATCATGAGATGATTATACGTGTTCCAGAAGGCGGCAGGAGCAATTTTATCCGCGAAGCCATAATCGAAAAGCTCCAGAAAACGCCTAAAGCAGACAAACTTCTCGAGTTGCAAGAAAGAATGAGCAAAATTGAACAAGAATTCGGAGAAATCAGGAAGTACCTTGCAGACTTGGAATTGCTTACGTATCAGCATGGAAAAATAAACCCGCACACGTTCTGCATCGATGAAATAGACCATAAAATAGTGGATTACCTTTTGCATTACAAAGGCGCAACCACGCCGGAACTGGCGGATTACTTGAAAACGAACAGGTGGCTGATCCTGAACAGGTTGAGGAAAATTCAAAGAACCTCAAAAAAGCAGTGTGGAAAACCCGTGATAGACTATTACGCTGGAGAAAAATCTGGAAAGAAAAAAGCGTGGTGGATAAACGAAGAATTAATTCAAGAATAAAGGCGATTAGCTTAAGTTTTGAAGCTTAATTAATTGATTCTAAACGGGCCCGTAGCCCAGTACGGATTAAGGCGTCGGCCTCCGGGCGCTTCTGCGAGGGAAAGCCGAAGAACAGGGGTTCAAATCCCCTCGGGCCCGCCACTGCGCGGATAACCAATCATTGTGTAGTTGTGAGTTTGCAGCGTAACGAACTTGTGATAGCCTCTTCAGTTTGATTCTGGCGAAAAACTAAGCAGGGAACAAGTGTCCGTTCTTTTTTCAGTGGATTTATTTTTCGCGGAGTATTTTGGGGATGTATGCGCAGGCTGGGTCTGATTCGAATAGGTCTCCGGTGTAGTATTCTGCGCGTGTTCTGCAGCCGCCGCATATTTCTCGGTACTCGCAGACTCCGCATTTGCCTTTGATGTTGCTTTTGTCTCTTAGTTTAAGGTGAAATTCAGAATGCTGGAGTTCGTCCCATGTTGTCTCCAATTTCTTGTTTTTTACGTTTCCGAGCCTGTAGCCTTCATGGAACCCGCATGACCTGTAATCGCCGTTTTCAGTCACGCTGACGTAGTTTCCACCGATCGTGCATCTTCCCAAAAAACCATTTTGGAACCAATCCCAGAAGTCTACAGGGTTTCTCTGGCGCACAATTCTTGCGTAGAACGGCGCGTAAACGTTGACTTTAAGTTTTTCAGAATACGCCACCTGCAAATCGTATATTTGGTTAAATGCCGCCTCGTACTCTTCAGGCGTGGGCGCCAAGTCTGGCATGTTTTTGCCAGCCCTGCCAACGGGCACAAGGTTGTGGTAGACGATCATTCTTGCGCCGTACTCTGCAGCCAACTTTGCAGGATGCTCCATCTCCTTGATGTTGTACTTTGTCATGGTTGTTACTATGCAGTCTAGTATGCCATTTTCAGAAAGCTTTTTCATCGCGAAAAGAGCTTTGTCGTAGCTTCCTCTGCCCCTGATTCTGTCGTTTGATTCCCTTGAACCATCTATGCTGACGGCGGTGTGAACTTCATTTCGCACAAGATTGTTAAGTCGTTTTTCATCAAAAGCGAAACCACTCGTTATTAAGCTTACTTCGAAGCCTGTTGCTTTAGCGTATTCTATAATATCGAAGATGTCTTCTCGGACCAAGGGTTCTCCGCCGCTTATCCCAAACCATGGAGCGCCAAAATCATAGATTTCATCGACAATCTTGTAGCCTGTTTTGGTGTTAACTTCCGCTTCTTCTGGTTTCACAGGAGGCGTGTAGCTACAGTACAGGCAATTGCCGACACATTTTCTTGTACATCGCCATGTCACCATGTATAATGGTGCTTTGCTGGTTGCCACTGCGCGCGCTATGTTCTC
>Ga0299912_10000535_pt1 | contig 32194 bp, 33 predicted proteins | sample RVTome_2_FD_207667 | JGI IMG/M metagenome (GOLD analysis project Ga0299912, IMG submission 207667) | Soil microbial communities from uranium-contaminated site in the Upper Colorado River Basin, Wyoming, United States - RVT95D214 (version 2) ... | reverse complement strand
TGGCCAAATATGGTGTGTCCATGCAGAAAGAAGATTTTTGGCTCGGCATTATCATCGTCATGGCTGGGTTAATCTTGATATCCCTTATTTTGTACGCGGGTTGCCGCTTTGTTGTTGGTTTTGCTCGGTAAGCCTGCCGCAAGATGCCTTATCACAACCAGCATGAAATGTGCGGGTTAGCTTTTGTCGCCCTGTGCCTGGGCTGTTACTGGCTGCAAAGAACCCGCAGAGCTATATCATCGGTGTACTCGGGCGAACGCAGCGTTCGATTGCCGCTTTCGTGCTGAAAAGTCTCTTGCTTATCGACCTTGCCCGTCTTGGTATTGACCCATTCTGCTCGATAAGCGCCGCTGGGTAATTCAAGCACGAGATTATCGACGTTTGCTCCGTTGACGTAAATCGCGTATGCACGGCCCTCTTCGACCAGGGCACGGGCGGTTGCGTTCTGGGCAAGCGTGCTCTTTATGATCGAATTGTCCGGCTTCATCCTGATGAAGTTGAAACTGTTAATAAATTCTTTGAGGATCTCCAATTGCCTGCGCAGGACCGGCCCGCCGCCGCCAGGCGCGTTGATTTTCGCTGTGCCATCCTCGCAGCCGACGGTAAACGAATAGTCGAGATTATCGTAAACAGCGCCGCCTGCGATAATAAAGTCCCAGCCTTCACGCCGATACGGCTCAGGGTCGCTGCCGGCGAAGCCGGTCTCGTCATCGGCGATAACCTTATTCAAACCATAGTTCTCGACCACAGCTACGGGCGGTTTGGCATAATGAAAATTGAAAATGGAGACGTGCGGGTCCGGCTCGACGACCTTCTTTGCTTTGTTGGCGATATTCTGAGCTATGAGGTGTTTTGTTTTGAGCGTCGTCTCCGTTTTGACGATAACCTCAGCGATATGGTTTTGCCATTCGAGCGTGACGCCGCCAAAGTAGGGCTCGTTGCAGATTTCGTAGTATACGTTGTCAAAGTCGTTTAATTCCTCGACGATCTTTTGCACCATCGCGTCCTGCACAGCGAGCAGGTCGGGATATTTCAACGTATAGACTTCGGTCCGCTTCATAGTGCCGATGCCGTTGATATTGTTGGCGGCATTCATCGGGCTGAGGTTCCACATTTGGTCTTCGTAGAACGGGCAGAAAAGTACAAGCTCGACTACGATGCCGCACTTACTCGCCTGGGCAACGAAATCGCGCAAGCGGGCAAAGTAAGCAGCATCCCACTTTGTCAGGTCGAGCTTATTGCCGCCGTTGGCATAGGCGGGCGTATTGCTGCGGGCCCACGGACAGATGAATCGCTCTTTAGCCGGCGCCAGAGTATTATTCTCAATCTTGAAGGCGCCGACAGGCTCACAATATGCTCCGCTGAAAGTGCGGGTCAGATTGAAGCCGTGCGACTGCAGCGTCCGGAGGTATTTCTTGTAGTTGAAGTCGGCGTTAAGGACCGCCCCATAATGCTCGCCGGAGGTTATCAGCACTGTAGGTTTGCCACGCCACAGCAAATAGTGGGGGTTGTCCGGGTGCAATTTTATGGGCTCTGCGCCAAACGCAAGGACCGCCGGGGCAAGCAGGCACAATAGGAGACCAGGCATAGACTTTCCCCTTCCACTACACGCTGTCTGACTGACGGGCGTAATCTCAGGCCGCAAAGCCGGGCACTATTTTCCGTAAAGCTCTTTAAGCTGCTCTTCAGTAGGTTTTTTGTCGTAGTGTTCGCCTTTGGGGCCGATGTAGACACGTTCTTTCTTTTTCAGCACGACCGGAGTGATTGAGCCATCCTGGTTAGTCACTTCGACAACGATTTTCTCCTCTTTCGATGATTTGTCGATCTGTTCGAGAAGGCATCCTGTAGCGGCAATAGCTGCGCCGATCGCGGCGCCTTCGCCGTCCTCGTTAGACTGATGGCCTATTATCCAGCCGACCAAAGCGCCGCCCAGAGCGGCACTATAAATAGGATGCCACTGCAGGCTGGCACAACCCCCACAAAGAGACACCACCAACGACCCAATAAGAGTGATCACTACCGGCGTTCGTATAATTGTTGCCTTCATTTAAGTCCTCCAACTAAATATTTTCCCGCGGGCTTATAATGCCCGGTTGACACGGTGACAGTTCTTGTAATCATACGTTTGCAGACGGCAGTGTCAAGACCCTGGAAGAAATTCTGGATATGCAACTTGAGGACGACTCGTCAAGATCAGTTGCAGCTTTTAACGATGGGCTATGCTATGGCAGATTCTTCTTGATTGCATCCGCCTGGTCTTTGGTGACATCGACACCCAATTTCTCGGCGATTTTCATGTGCTTCATGGCCGATTCGTACTTTTTCAGCTTGTAGTAGCTAAAAGCCAGGCCATAATGTGCATCGCCCATATTGGGCTCGATTTCAACTGCCTTGCGGTACTCAGCCGCCGACTGCTCGTAGTTGCCTTTGTTGGCGTACGCGGCAGCGAGGTTGCAGCGGATCCGGGCGTCCCCAGGGGATGCTTGAATAGCTTTCTTGTATAGTTCAATCGCAGCATCATAGTTCTGCTGGCTAAAATATGCGTTGCCCAGATTGACCAGGGCGGCTAACATATCGGGTTTAGCAGCCAGCGCCTTTTTATATGCTTCGATCTCATCCTGTGTCAAGCCCAATTTGTGATAGCAGACAGCCAGACCGTAATGGGCTTCAGCTAAATCCTGCTTGATAGTCAAAGCCCTCTTATATTGAAGTATCGCCTGGTCATAATCGCCCATCTGGCAGTAGACCTCGCCCATTTGGCTGTACAAAGTAGCGTTTCTCGGCTCCAAAGTGATTGCCTGTTTCAACTGCGATATTGCCTGCTCGAACAATTGTCCCTGGCAGTAAGCGATGGCCAGATTCTTGTGCGCATCGGTAAAGTTCGGATCCCGCTGGAGGGCTTCTGCGTATTGAGAAATCGCGTCTTTTAACTTCCCTTGTCGCAAATAGGCGTTGCCGAGGTTGCTGTGTGTCTTGGGGTCGGCAGGATTTATCTGTAAAGCTTTCTGATATTCGTATATCGCATTTTCGATCTGTCCCATCTTTAGATAAACGTTGCCCAGATTGGCTCGGGACTCAGCTAATGACGGATTTAGTTCAACTGCTATCCTAAGTGTAGCCAACGCGGCATCGATGTCCCCCATGTCGCAGTACGTGTTTCCAAGATTATTAAAGAGGCAGCCCAGCGTCTGAATCTTGGTCAGATTCTTCATATAGATAGTGTCATCGTCGCTCTGCGGCACCTTGAACTTGTCTATGTAATGCTTATCGAGGGCGCTGGCGCCTCTATTGGTTGTCTCAATGTTCCATTTTGTCCGCCCGTCATCGTATCGGACGAAAAAGTGTCCCGGAACAACAACGCCGTACAAGGGTATGCCCAGCCTTTCAGCCAGTGAAAGATAGAGGATGGAAAGACTCAGGCAGTAACCTCGTTTATTATCGAGGACGGAGTGCAGGAATAGATCGTTAGGGTCTTCTGCCTCTGATACCGGCTTGAATTTCATATCGCCAAATAGATACTGGTTTATCACCGGAATGGCCTTGTAATTGGGTCTTAGCCACTTTTTTTGGAGCCTTTCCTGAATCTCCGAAGCCATTTCATCGAGCATTGCCAGATACCGCCGACCCTGCACCATATCGCTCCACTGCTCGCAGACGATTAGGGCCGCGGTAGCCAGATCAACTTCATCTTCTCTGAGTCGAAAGACCTGGTCGAGTGACTTAGCATACAGGCCGCTTTTGCCCTCGTTGGCCAGACGCCTTTCTCGGCCGGGAGATAGTTGCGGCCAGAAGATTAAAAAACAAACTATTGCCAAAAGCGTCTTTTTCATCGCTTGCTCAAGACAGATAACGTTTGTATAATTCTAACCGGCGTGCCATCTTTGTTCAATGGTTTTTCAAGGCCACTGGAGAACTATAATGGGTAAGTCAAAGATATTAGACGGCAGGGCAAATATGTTATTGCTGCTGGTAGGTGTGCTTGTCCTGGCAGGCTGCCAGGGCCCGCGCGAAATCAGCCTGTTCGACGGCAAGACGCTGAGGCACTGGAAGATCACCGATTTTGGTGGGCAGGGCCAAGTCTATGCAAAGCAGGGCCAGATCTTTCTGGAAAAGGGCAACGATCTTACAGGTATCACTTGGACGGACCCGGTAGTGCCGATGAACTACGAGATCTGCCTGGAAGCGATGCGGGTAGAGGGCAGCGACTTTTTCTGCGGGCTGACTTTTCCCGTTGACGCTAACTGTTGCTCGTTGATACTGGGCGGCTGGGGCGGCTCAGTCTGTGGAATATCCAGCCTCGATTACTATGACGCCGCCAACAATGAGACAACGCGGATCATAGACTTTGAGAATGGACGGTGGTATAATGTGCGGTTGCACGTAACGCCCGGCAAGATCGAAGCCTGGCTGGGCGATGAAAAACTGGTCGATGTCGAGACAGCCGGCCGGGTAATTGACACCCGAATTGAAGTGGAGTCGTCCAAACCGCTGGGCATCGCCTCCTGGCAAACTACCGCAGCAATCCGTAACATTCGGCTGCAAAAACTATAGCAGGATTGGTGCGATTCATCGCACCCTACTGAAGCTACTGAAGCTGAAGCTGAAGCACCCTACTGAAGTGCGATTCATCGCACCCTACTGAATCGGTCGCTCGATCTCGATGGGTACAGCGACTGCCCGACGTTTGAAAAGGTCTATTTGCGTCCACCTGTTGCTCTTAAACCTCCAGTAGTTTGCCAGGCCGACCACAATAATGCTAAATGTGGCGGCAATCCACGGTCCCAATGATCGCAGAGACGGCAAAAAAACAACTACGAGCGTACCGCCCAGTCCCAATATAACCACTGCTCCCACCGCCGAAACGACTGCCAGCCATATTGTGTCGCCTGCCCCGCTTAAAGAGCCGCCATAAACCGTGCGTGCAGCGTGAAAGACCTGGTATATGGCGGCGCAAATCAGAATATTGGCTCCGATTTGGTTTACCTTTTCGTCAGAGGACCAAAACGCCATGAGGTGTTCTCTGAACAGGAAAAAGCCCAGCCCTACCAATCCCATATAAACCAGTGCAACTCTCAGGCAAACGCTGGTCTGCCTAACTGCCAGGTTCTTTCTGTCCTGGCCAATAGCCTTGCCTACGGCAGCGGTCAAGGCTGTTGCCAAACCGACGATGGGCATAACCGAGATGTTGGTGTAAGACAGCACTGCACTGGTGGCGGCCAGTGCCTCTTTGCCATCGGCCCTGCCGACCAGTCCGAGCAGAATCACTCCCCAAACTGCCACATTAACCATAAGCCCCAGCCCGGCGGGAAGTCCAACCTTCAGCAGGTCGTACATTTTGGCGAAATCTACGTTCAAGGTTTGCCTGGACCTAAAGGCGGCGTTTACGTTGTTGCTCAAGAATGCCGCCATATTTATGGCAGCCGCTACACCTATGCCTATAAATGTGCCCCAGCCCGCTCCAGCGATACCCATAGCCGGGAAACCTAATTTGCCGAAAATAAGCAGATAGTTTGCCGCGATGTTGACGACCTGCCCGCACAGTGACGCGTACATTGTGATGACCGGACGGTGCACACCCATAAAAAACTCACTGCTGGCGTAGTTGATAATCGCCAGCAAATGAGCGTAGAGCATGATCCTGAAATATACTACCTCCAGACTGGTGACCGGTTCGGGATGTCCCATGGCTCTGAATATCCAGGGTGCTGCCGGCCACATGACTACGAGTACTATCACAAAATAAACACAGCCGATGTAGGCTACCTGCCAGAAATAGTTCGAGCAGTCGGCCTTTGCGCCTCTGCCCAGACTTTGACTTACAAACGTATTAAGTATCGCTATTGTGCCTATGGCAAAACTTGTGGGCAAGAAACTGACAAACTGAGCCGGCAGTATCGCTGCAAGCGCCGTAGTGCCCAGCCGCGAAACCATGTACCTATCCACAAACTGCATGACGGTGAAGGACATGGTTGTCACTACCATTGGTGCCGCCAGCTTCAGCATATATCTCAGCGAGGTTTCGTCCACGGTGCAATTCTGGGGCTGGCCAAATCTATCTTTAGATAGGCGGGGTTTGCTCTGGGGCAGCGACGGCGGTTTGTCAGTCATTGACTATGACCTTGTTGGTTCAGATTCAGCCTTCTCAGCAGTGTGTCAGCCGAAATGCCCAAGACTTGCACCTGCTTGACGGGACTGGTTTGGCCGGCAATTATACTGATGGCGCTCTTTTTGACGCCCAGATTTCTGGCCAGAAACTCAAGCAGGCATTGATTGGCCTTGCCTTTCTGCGGTGGCGCGGCGATCTTAATCTTCAGCATCTCATTGAATAAGCCGGTAATAGCTGTTCTGCTGCTGCCGGGGACAATCTTTGTTTTGAAGACCACGCCTTGATCAAGTTCTTGAATCGCCAGGTTAGCCATTGGTTGAACACTTTGTTAAACGGTTGCGGTTGCGCGGCTCGTTAAGGAAACCAGGTCGTCAGGGGACCAGGATGTAGAACACCAGGAATCAGGCCATCAGGAAAAGAGAAAGTTAGCCCGATACTCTGCTAACCTGATACCCACTACCTGGTGACCTGCTATCCTGATGACCTAACACAAGCACCGCAACCGTAAGACGCACCACGCAATCTCGTTCAAATGAATTCGGGTAAAGCAATTCACCTGCCGGTCACTCGACATTTTCCTTGATGTTTTTGCCGATTGCCAACTGCACGTACTTTTCGATCTGCTCGGCCAGTTCTCCCAGCGTGGGAAGCTGGAAGTCCTCGTAGTGGCCCATTATGAAGTCGCCATCGAGCGCCTTTTTATAGATTCTGACCCGTATTACCGGCGGCTCGGCTTTTTTCTGAGCCATCTGCCCGGGACTTTCTGCAAAACGGCTGCTCCATTTGCTGAAGTCGCTATCTTTGTGCTCGGTCAGCTCTACACGCCAATCCTCGCTTATGAAAACCAAACACTTGCCGGTAAAAACGGCTGTCGGAAAATAATCACGTAATAGCTTGAGGGTCTCCATCGGTTACTGCTCCAATATCAATTGTCGTGAAATTCTGTGCCACGCATTGATGGACCGCTTCAAGTTTTCACTCGCGTCGCCGCCTATGCCGTAGCCCTGGAATCCTATCGGGCCTGTGTAGCCGCAATCCTTCAGCGTTTTCAGGAAGCCCGGCAAATCGAAGGAGCCTTGGTCCAACGTTTGAATCAGTTGTTTCCAATCTTTTCCGCCGCTATCGGCGCCGTTGATGGTCACAACAAAAAGGTGCGGCATCGCCAGCTTTAGCACCGGTTTCAGGTTCTTTTCATCGTCCACCCGCAACCAGTGACACAAATTAAAAGTCACGCCCACGTTTGGCCGATTCACCTTTTCTGCAACCCGTACCGCATCTTCCACTCGTTCGAGCCAGAACCCGTGGTGCGGATATAACGCCACGCGAACTTTAGCCTCAGCGGCCATGTCAGAAATCTCGTGGATGATCTCCACCGCGAGGGCGTCACCTTCGAGCGTGGACGGTTTATGTTTGCCGCTCTGGACAAATACCCAGAGTATTGTGTTGCGTCCCTTCAATATCTCGATTGCGTCCTTCAATCTTGGATCGTACTTTTGCTGATCAGCATCAACGTTGACGCCTAGATAGACGGCAAAGAGTCTCAGACCATTCTTGTCGAGCTGCTCCAGCATTTGTGTTAGGTCTTCACGTCCAGTGAATCCTATTCCGATGCCCTCGTAGCCAAGCTCTTTGAGCATATCGACCTGCTCTTTAGCGGTCTGGTGCTTTGCATCTTTTGTCGCCGTATCCATAGCGAAAAATGCCCCGGCGGGTTCCATCCAGATGTTACGATACGCCACCGGCCCATGGTCGCCTTGCAGCATAAGCGGCCCGGCAGGTTTTTCATCCTCGTACGCGTCTGCCCGTGTCGGCCCGGTCAGCTCCACATCTTCGTGGATGACCACGCCGTTGTGGACTACCTTCTCAAATCCTGCATTTGAAATCTTTTTCCCATTTTCATCAAAGCGCGGCGCGCGGAAGATAACGTCGAAACTTTGCCATTGTCCTGGCGGCCGACAGGCGTTCACTCTCGGCGAATGGCCTTGGAATCCTTTCGGCTCTTTGTTCTCATCCCAACGCTGATAAATGCCGCCGCACTCTATCCCCGGATATTCTGACGCCTTCTGCCAGCTATCAAACACCTGAATCTCATATCTGCCCATAAAATACAGGCCGGAGTTTGAGCCTTTCGGAATGATAAACTCGACATGTGCCTTTACGTCGCCGAACTCTTTCTTGCTGAGAAGATTCACTGTCCTGCCCGTAGGGCCATTCAGTAGAACTCCGGTCCCAGGTTTGCTGCTCAACACGTTTTCGTTCTGCGGATTCATAAATACATCGCCGACAATCTGCCACTGTCCCGTGTCTCCTCGCCACGTAGAAAAATCATCACCTATCAGATATGCCTTGCCTGTTTGGCTGCCACGCGCATCCCGCAGGGCGACGGGCATAACTGCAAGCAAACAGAAAGCAGCAACCGACAATAAAAACGCGCGAGTTTTTCTGCCATGAAGTTCCATATCTGTTCCTTCCTTGCCTGGTTTTGCAATAGTCAATTTCACAGGTTCCACGGACTCCGCATCGACCGTGACAACATTCTATTAGCTTCATCGTCACTGATAAATTGCTCGCTGTTGGGATCCCATTTGAGTTTCCTGCCCAGAAGCATAGAGATATTGCCGATATGGGCGATTGTAAAGCACCGCTGGCCAATCTCCGGCGGAAAATAGCACGCTTTACGCGACTTGACACAATCGAGGAAATTGCGCTGCTCGCCGGCCCGGCATGTATAAAGGTGAATTTCGTCCGGACCGATTACCGAATCAAGAATAGATTTTGGCTCTGCCTGCAGCGGTGATCGCCAGCCGCGATTTCCGATCCACCCATCGGTCCCTTCGAATCTGAGACTGGGCGTCCCTGAGGTGACAATTAGTTTGACGCCAGTGGCGTATTTATACTCTATCCGGTACTCTTTCCCGGTATTATAAAGTCCATCCCTCCAGAAAACGCCCTTGCCTTCGACTTCCACCGGGCCTGTATGCTCTGTGTCGTTTCCCCATTGCGCCCCATCCAGCAGATGCGCACCCCAATCGGTCAACATTCCACCCGAATAATCCAGAATCCACCGGAAGTTCCAGTGACAGCGGTCCTTGGTGTATGGCGCATACGGTGCCGGTCCCAGCCACATATCGTAATCAAAACCTTCGGGCACGGGCATGGGCTGGGGATTGCCGGGCGCGCCTGGGCCGCTCGGTAGTTCCACGTGGATAGTGTGAACCTTGCCGATTCGTCCGTTGCGCACAAGTTCGCACATCCGGTGATACTCATAAATGGCTCTGTCTTCGGTAGACCATTGGAAAACGCGGTTGTAGCGTTCCATTGTCTCGACCAAGATTCTGCCCTCCCCGACAGTCAGCGTAGGTTTTTCACATTCGACATCCTTGCCTGCTTTGGCTGCGGCGATTGAAATGGGTACATGCCAGTGATCCGGCGTCGAAATCATCACCGCGTCGATATCGTTGCGAGCCAGCACCTCGCGGAAGTCCTTATACGCAGCGCAATCCTTATTGGCGTATTTCTCATTCACTATGTCACGGGCCGTGATAAGGTGGTCTGTGTCGACGTCGCATACCGCAACCGCCTGGGCGTCCGCCTGGCCCAAAAACGTCCGCAGGTTCATATTGATTCCGTGGTCGCCAACGCCGATAAAACCAACCGTGATCCGCTCGCTCGCAGCGACAGTGCCGGCTTTACCCATCGCTGACGAGCGGACAAAATACGGAATGCCAAATGCACCAATCGCAAGGCCGGAAACCTTGTTGAGAAATTTGCGACGCGTTATTGTCTCTGTCATCATCTTAAAGTTCCTTATTTTATATGCGCCACGGGCTTCTCATCGGTCTTGTCAGCATTCGGCTGGCCTGTTCATCCCCGGTGATCTTCTCTGCAGCCGGGTCCCACCGAATTCTGCGGCCAAGCTGCAGCGCAATATTGCCAAGGTGGCAGACCGTCACTGAGCGGTGTGCCTGTTCTACCGGAGCAGCAGTCGGCGTTCTATTCCTTATGCAATCAATGAAGTTCTGATAGTGGTTTGATGACTCGTAAAGGTGGACTTCATCGGGGGCGATTTCTTCCTTTAAGATGGATTCGGGGCCGGCATCGATTCGGGCGGTGTCGACAAACAGCCAGCCCTTATCTCCGATGAATTTTATCCCGTTTGGATACTGGCCCGCCGCCAATAATTCACTCTTGGCAAAACATACCACGGTTACGCCGTTGGCGTACCTGCACTCAAAACGCCAAGAGATCGCGGCGTTGAACAAGCCGTCTTCGGGGAATACGCCCTTGCCCTGGACCTCAATCGGCCCGGTGTCGGTTGTGCCCATGCCCCACTGCACGATGTCGATGTGGTGCGCTCCCCAGTCGGTGACGCAGCCGCCGGCGTAATCGAGAATCCATCGCCAGCCGAACGCATCAACACGCTTGGGCGAGTAGGGGGCCTGCGGTGCGGGGCCAAGCCACATATCGTAGTCAAAGCCTTGCGGCACCGGTCCGGAATCGAAGCCGGCAAGAGACATGCTACCAGGTATCTCGACCTCAACGGTATGAAGTTTGCCGAGCCGGCCGTTGCGGACCAGCTCGCAAGCCCGGCGGAAATGCTGTTCCGACCGATGCTGCGTTCCAGTCTGAAAGACCGTTCCGTAGCGGTGGACGCCTTCCACCATCTTCCGACCCTGGTCGATGGTCAGCGCCAATGGCTTCTCACAGTAGACCGCTTTGCCCGCCTTGGCTGCCGCTATCGCCGGAAGCGCGTGCCAGTGATCCGGCGTGGCAATCATGAGCGCGTCAACGTCGTCCCGACCCACGACTTCCCGGAAGTCGTTATAGTCGGCACAGCCGGCGCTCTTATATTTGTTCGCCAGCAAATCCTTCACACTTTTACGGCGGTTAGCATCCACGTCGCAAATGGCGACAACCTGAGCCTGTCCCGTTGCCAGCAGAGCCTGCATAACGCCGGTGCCTCGGCCGCCCACGCCGATACAGCCGAGCGTAATCCGGTTACTTGCGGTGGCACTGCCGGCTTTGCCCAGCGCCGATGAACGAACAACGTATGGAAGTGCTACTATGCCTCCGGCAACGCGCGCAGTCCTTTGTAGAAATGCGCGCCGTGTGACCTGCGCTGTTGAATTCATCAGATAAACCTCCGGTTTTTCAGAACGAGAGCAGGCATTGCCAGATGTACATATAGCCAAGCGCGTCGATGTTCTGCCAGACTTTCTGGACAAGCTCCTTATCGCCCGAAATTTTCGGCAGCTCTTTTAGCTTCTCCTGCCACGAAATACAGACGCCCGGCGGCCTCTTTATTTTCTGCTGTTTTTTCATATTCAGTATGCTCCGTATTCGCGGGTAAATTCGGTCATTGCCTTGATGTTTTCGACCTTGGCGTCATCCTGCACAATGGCGCTGGCGTCCATAATGTAGCCACCATTGCCGGCGACGCCGTCAATTACCTTCTTGCAGTAGTCTCGCACCTCAGCCGGCATTCCCGTTGCCAACAGCCAATTCGGTATGCCGCCGCTGATACAGAATTTGTCGCCGAGAACCTTGTGGACCTTGAAGATGTCACCCTGGTCAACGTGATAGACAATCGACCGATCCGGCAGCTCAGCAAACGAGCCCAGATGGGCGTCCCAGTTGCCCTCAGCATAGAATAGAACTTGATGCCCCTGAGCCCAGATTTCCTCTATTATGGGTTTAAGTGTCGGCCAGTAGAACTTATTGAAGTGGTCTTTTGAGAAGAACGGCACACATCCACGATGCATCCAGTATCCGATGGGCACGTTTTTATCCGGGTCTGCACCGCCAAGCGCTATGTGCGTAAGATGCGGCATCAGGCCTTCGCAGGCAGCCAGTACTTTATCCGGCCGCTCATGAACATCCGTCACCAGCCCAAGGTAGCCGCGCAGCTTATCCGCTATGATGTCAAACGGTGCCTTCAGGATGCCTGAAATCGCTGAGACAGTTCCCGATTCTGTACGCAGCAGCTCGTTCTGTTTGCCGAACGCATTGAAGTACGTCAGCATTGCCATTCCGCCTTTTAGGAACGATAAGTTGTTGCGGAATGAGGTCGGCTCACCCATTGCACTGACGTCAGCCGAGACACGCGGAAGCCAGACATTGAACAAAAAGCCCGTGGGGTCTTCGATTAGCTGGTCGTATTCATCCGGCTTCATAAACGCCTCTTCCTCGGGCGGCTCAATGTACTGAAAACCGGTAGTCGGCGGGATGCCGATGCCGGGCACGCCATAATACTTTAGGCCGATGGCTTCGGTAAGCCCGGTCCAGACGTAGACCATGTTGCTGACGACGGCGTCCCAATCGAAATCGGCTGCGCACTTGCGGGCGGCGGCGAACGCCTTCTCGTAATCGTGCGTTACTTCCTGGCAGGTGTAGCCGGCGTATTTGGCAGTGAATTCCGCAACGAAAGGCCGAATCGGAATCATATCCGGTTTCTCGTTTCGCATCGCTGTGACATACCGTTTCAGACGTTCCTGGTAGAGCTTGTCCATGTCCTTTGCCATTGCTATCTCCCGTTTGCTGATACTATCTCGAGCACTTTTAGCCTCCTGCGAGCCGTTCGCCCGCATGATGAGCACAAGATAGCTCAATTTCGCTGAAACATCAACTACAATCTTGACCCATGCCGGCTTCGAGGTTGCGTGTTGAGTTTGTAGGTAAATTCTCCTAAAACGACCCGCACAGCGCCTGTCATTTCGACCGGAGGCCCTATGTCACCCCGAGCGCAGTCGAGGGGTCTGGCCGCGAATCAGGGGCGGCTACCGTTCCCAGCCAGATGTCTCGACTACGCTGGTGCTGCGCTCGACATGACGATGCACACGATGTGGACTCTGTGGCAAATTCATAATCCCCGCACGAGATACGAGCGCACTTGCTTTGCCTGGTGTAAACCTGCCCCCGCGAAAGCCATCTGTCACCCCGAGCGCAGTCGAGGGGTCTGACTGTCCTGCTTGCCCTGCGTAGCCCCATCATCTTGGGCGAAGCAGGGAGCGAAGCCTGCGGTGAGCGAAGTCGAACCGTTGAAGGATACGGATTTTGTCACCGACCGTATTGCTTTCCCCCAGGTGCCGTGCTATCATTTTGGTTGGCAGTGAAGTGTTGGATTCGGTCATCGAGGAGATATGAGAAGAAGTAACGGCAGAAAGGGCAGTGTCTCTAAAGCTCGAACGTACGCCGCAATTGCCGATTTCTGGGATGAGCATGATTTGTCTGACTATTGGGATAAGAATCGTTCCATACGAGCAAATGTTGACCTGGAGTCTGAGGAATCCCTGTATGCCATCGAGAGAGGATTATCGCAAACAATTTGCCGCGCTGCCAAGGAAAGGGGCGTCTCTCCTCATACCTTGATCAACCTGTGGCTTCAAGAGAAGATTCAGAGACTTAAACTGGGACCACGGCGTTGATGACAGAAACTCGTCTTGGCAGAGCGAGCCGTAGCCTTATAATATGCAGATCAATATAAACAATGTTATATGCTGGATGGAAAAGGAGAATTCCTATCATGGATAATTCAACGAATAGTATATCTTTTCTTAACTTCATGACCTTTGGTACTTGGAGTGCTTCTGATGTAATATCTCTCGTTTCAAGCACTTCTGGTCTCTTCGATGCATTTCTAGCCCTCGATGTTCAGACGCGTCATGCAGATGAATATTTTAAGATGATTGAGCGTACAATGGAGAAGGCCTACAAATATATGGATCATCCCATGTACCATGAACTATATCATCTCTGGCGAGAGTACCTCCATATGTGGAGGAGGGAAAAGATTGGTATGCCGATTTTGCCACCTTTTCTTTTCCCATTTCAATTTGAACAAATACACCCAGAGGCGACGGTTTCTTCATACCAGATATTTGAGGATATTGACTCATATGTTTCCGATGAAGAACGCCTACAAGTAAAGAAAATTCACATTGCGTCCCCTGGTAGCTTCAGTTTCACGGGTTCGGGCGAGATAATTCGGGAAATCAGAGAACTCATCAAGGATTTCTGGTACCGAAACAAGCAAGAAAAAGTAAAGGGTGAGCTTGAGATTATTGAAAAGTATCTTAATATCCGAAGACAAAACGAAGAATTAAATTTGCCTCCCCCCACGAGAAGACGTGATTTCAAACTTGTGAAAGTCATTCAAGAGAAACTTCGTGCCCTGCGTCGTCTGGAAGATAATGGGAAACTGCGGAGCATCCCAGAAAATATAGACATCGAAAATGAATAACATAATCATTAAATAAACCAGATGGTAAAAAAAAAGATAACATTCCTCCTAAAAATATGACCATTGAGGAAGCTTCAGAATTTTGGGATACACATAGTATTGCTGATTATCCTTCACATGTAGTGCAATTTGAATATAGGCCGGAAGAACAGATCACTTTTGTTGCTATTGCAAATGATTTACTACGCCAATTAGAAAAACAAGCAAAAAAAAGGGGGCATCTATAGAAACATTGATTAATCTCTGGATTAAAGAGAAACTTACGGCTTGATTCTTAGTGTTTATCGTTTTTCCAGCACTTCGACAATCTGGGCCGGCTGCCCTGGCCGATCAAGTCTGCACTTAATTGCTCCTTTGGTCTTAAGACCATGCGCTTCCAAATCTACGCCGTCGTCTGTGGGCAAAAGTGCTGTGAACTTCCCTTCAGATAGTTCAACTTGCAGAGCGTAACCTCCGTCTATTCGCTCCAGGCTGGCCTGCTGAGGGACCGGCTGCTGAATCCTGTGCGGGCGATAAATCGTAACGAACTCTATCCGGCTGTTTTTTGCCGGCGTGGTCGCGGTCAGATGCCACTCGCGCACCTTAATGCGCTCGCGCGGATTAGGGTCGTACTGGTCGGTCTGCTCGAAAGATAAACCTGCTGGTGTCAGAAAATCGACCTCGCACGCTACATCGGCGTTTCGCACGCCAATATTGTGCTGGTCTTGGACGGCAATCTTATTAACGGCGTGCAGCCAGTATTCGTATGTCGAAGGTTCTTTGGCCTCCAGTCGGTCGTAGATAACCACTAATTCGGGTTTGACAAAAATGATGGCACGTGTAAAACGCGGAAGCTTCTGCTCATAGGCCTGTCCTGCTTCGCCAACAACAATGTCCATAGCAGGGGTGGTTTTGAAAGCGACGATTTCGCCTGTCGCCAGAGAAGTGCGTTTCGCCTGACCTTGTTTGTTGACCGTGATATTGTTGACCGAGCGGGTGCTCCAAACCCAGTTTTTATGGTGGTCGCTTCCGTAGAGGTCATAGTGGCCACTTCGGACCAGAAGCCTCTGGCCGTACGCCCAGAGTACAAACGAATTGTTCGCCTCGCTGCCGTGCGACTGCGTTCCAAACGCGCTCGACTTAAAGATCACTTGCACGTCGTCTTTCGCGTCCTTGAGTGTCGTATTAAGGTAGGCCTGGCCGGTGCCCCTAAACAGACGCGACGTGGGCAGGTCGTCAGGCGGCTTGGGCTGCACCTTCGGCAAAGTGCCGCGGATAAAGCCGATATAGCCGGCCGTTGGCTTTGGGCCGCCCATCTGCTGGACGTACCACTGCCAGTGTCCATTGCCTGCCTGGGCTGCCAATTCGCTCATCAGCGGCAGATTCTCCGAAGCAGCCCGACGTGCGGCCCCATCGCCAAAGCCGCCGTCGGTTTTTCCCGGCGGCATTAAGTACATCGGATAATAGCCGACCTTTGCGAAGTAGGGCTTGTTGTATGCGTTGATGCCCATAGCCTCGCGCATCACGTCGGCCCACCAGGTGAATCGGCCAATGTAGCTGCTCCAGTAGCTGGAGCCTTCGTGCCAGCCGCCGTCTTCATCGCTCCAGACAGGATAGACGTTGAAGAAGACGTTGGCCGCAAACCAGACCCAGTCTTCGGCCCCGTCAATCTCATTGAGAAAAGCGATGCCGACCTCGCCGAGCTTGTGCCAGGCCCGATTGGAGTGGCTCGAGTACGGCTGCCACAAATGGCGGGGGCACAAATGCTGGTACATCTCTTCGCCGCGAACCTTCATCACGGCCCGGCAGATATTCTTTTCGTCCTCGGTCAGAAGGTCATTAACGAATGTGTACGTGCGGCAGAAGTGGTAGGCGTAAGGCATTCCAGCCTCATCGTTGTAGCGGTAGCCGGTGCTGCCTTTTGGGTCCCACTTTGCGCATTCCAGCAGAATGCGTTTGGCCTCAAGCCCATACTTCTGGTTGCCGCCCAGCAGACGCGTAAATGCCAGCGTCGCGGCACTATTTAACGCGTTAATCGTGTAGACGCGGTTGCCCCACCAGATTTCGCGCCATTCTTCGCTCAGTTGTTGCATTCCGGCAGGGTACTTCGGCGGCTCTTTGGTCGAAGGCGGCTTCGCCAGAATCTTCTCACATTCTTGCACGAGTCCCCGATATTCCGCGCTCATTTCGCCGCGCGCGAGCTTCCGCAGCCCATCCAGATTTTCCGGCCGCATAAAGAGCCGCGGATGGCTTTTGGGTATCCGCGAGATAAGCTCCCGGCGCGGCGGCAGCGGCATCGCCACTGCGTCTTGGGCAATGGTAAATGTTCGCGGCTGACTCCAGTTCGTGTACCGGCCTTGCGGGTCCTTTCCACGATACCGCCACGCGTAAGTTCCCGGCTGGAAAACTCGCGGAGGGCAATGAACATTGAACTCGAGATTTTCCGCTCCTAATTCGATCTTCTCAAACTTCGTGTCACGCGCGCACTCGATTTCCCAGGTCAATCCCTTTTGAGGCCGCCAACTGAAGCTCGGCGGATCCACCTGCGAGACCGTCCCTTCGGCAGGGCGGTAGCCCCATTCTTCAGGGCCGGCAGGGCGTTCATCCAACTTTAGATTCGGCTGCCCCGCAAGCGCCGGGACGATCAGAAGCAGCGCAAACAGATTAGGTTTCATGCTCTTTACTCCAAAAGTGAGCCGACGAGTTCTTTTATATTGGCAATGTCGTGGCGGGCGCAGTATTTTCTTATGCCCTCGATGATTTTCATCGCACAGCCCGGCTCGATGAAATTTGCCGTGCCGATAGCGACGGCCGATGCCCCGGCGATAATAAACTCAATGGCATCTGAAGCTGTCCTGATTCCGCCCATGCCCAGAATTGGTATGCCGCGAGCTTTAGCCACCTCGTTGTAGACCTTGTTGACCAGGTAAACCGCTATTGGTTTTATCGCCGGGCCCGACAATCCGCCAGTTTTGTTGGCAAGAACCGGCTTACGAGTTTCAATGTCGATAACCATCGCGGTAAAGGTGTTTATAAGGCTAAGGGCATTAGCCCCCGCATCGACCGCCGCGCGTGCAATTGCGCTGATGTCCGTCACGCAGGGCGATAGTTTCACCATCAAAATCTTTTGACCGGCTGCTTTCCTGACAGCCGACGTAATCTCCGTCACCTGCTCCGGGTCTCTGCCGAAACTTATCCCGCCTTTCTCGACATTTGGGCAGCTAATATTCAACTCGAAGCCCGCTATCGTTTTTTCGTTAGCCAGCCGCTCGGCCACCGCTACATACTCCGCAATGGTCTCGCCGGCAACATTTACAAACACCGGCACGGTAAGCTTCTCGATAAGTGGTATTTTTTCTTCGATGAATTTATCTAGGCCGACGTTGGCCAGGCCGATCGCATTGAGCATTCCGGCATCGGTCTCGACAATTCTCGGCGTGGCATGGCCCTGTCGCGGCTTGAGCGTGATGCTTTTGGTGATAAAACCGCCGAGTTGGCTTATATCCATAAAGTCCGCCAGTTCATCGGCATATCCGCATGTCCCCGAAGCCGTGAACACCGGATTAGCCAACCGAATCCCCGCAAAATCAATTGAAATTTCTCTAGTATTTGCCAGCAAGAGAGATAAATTTTCCTATCACGTCGGGTAGGCCTGAATGCATCAAGGATCAAAGCTCGTTAAATCTGACCCATGCCTATCTGGTTGAGCTATGATTCCTATTGATATCCAGGCCCTGGGACTTCTTCGTAACTTGTTATGTCATAATCGTCTTCGTAACTAAATTCTACTTTACTTTGCTTAACAATCTCGCTCAGAATATCCTTCAAGTGTTCTTGGTTAACAGCTTCTCTGAACCGCTCCAGAAGGATAGGCACATTGATTATTTCTTCGATGCACGCCATATACCGAGAGACGATGGCTTTGATAGAGTATTGTTTTTCAGCTTGTGCTTGAATTCTTTCTCTCAGAAGGGTAACAGAATCGGAAGATTTTACGACAAATGTGATCGGGTATTTTTCAATTTTATCTATGTCCAGAAAGTACTTGTTTACATCGACAGTTTCAGTCACTTGGAAGAATCGGCCTAATGGCTTCATGACAAAGTCGATCCCTCCATCGTTTGCGTTTGTGCGTCCTGTTTTAAAAAGCTTGAGATTGTCTTCATGAATCTTGTCAATCTCGAATCCCCAAAAAATGCGATGCTTGTGATAGTAATATTTCAGAATACTATAGCTTACTATTTCGAATACTCTGGCGTCTACACTGGGTTCAACTAAGCTGCTGATGAAAGCTATGAGATTCCCATCTTTCAGTTTGTGAGAACTTTCGCAAAATTGGATGAACTTTTGGAAAGCATTTTTTTTGGCTTCGACATAGCAGCCGATAATGTCGATAATAGCTTTAGCGAGATTGTATTGTTTCCCCTCTATTTCAATCCTGATCAAATTTTCATTGAACCAGTACCTGTTTGTCTCGGGATTTCTGAGGATTGGAATATAGTCACACGTGTGGAAGTATTTCTTAAATTCCTCGTTCATTCTATGATTGAGGGCGTGGTTCTGAAGCTTTTGGCCGAAGGGCAATTCACGCTGTCTTTTGAAAAGCTTTGTAAAAATGGCTCCTTCATATTCGGAATAATCTCCACTCTTATCAAAACCTTTCGTCAGATAATCCTCGACTAAGACGTATATCGCATACAGGTTTGCGAAGCTGCCGCGTGACTTTGAGCCTTTGCTCGCAGATTTCGTTTTTATGTTAACGTACTGCAGTAATTCGCTCTGAGAAAATATCCGATCTGAGACGTCACCGAAATGTGTTGTTACGATCGCCTTAATTGTCTTGGTGAATTCGTGCTCCATTCTTACCCCTACGAGAAGCCGAAACTGCTCTGCCCTTCACCCGCGACAAGTTCAAACGTGCGTGGTTCTCTCTGCAAAGGTTGCCCTTTGTACTCTGTGGCTATTCCGAGGCGCCGCAGTCCTATTTTTACGTATTCCTCCTCTACCTCTATTCCAATCGATCTTCTCTCGAGCTGTTTTGCGACCCAGCAAGTCGTAAAAGTCCCGGCAAATGGATCAAGCACTAAGTCCCCCTTATTACTGCTTGCCTTGATGATGCGCTCAAGAAGCGCTATAGGTTTCTGAGTTGGGTGATTCTCATACTCATCCATGCGATACCTTACTCTTGGCATTTCCCACACGTTGCCCGGAACCTTTTTGGAATTGTAGGGTGTCGGTGTTGCTTTTCGATAGTCCACTAGTCTCCGCACCGCTCCAGTTCTTGCCTGCACCAAAATATCCTCTGAGTTGAACGTGTAGTTGTCCTTATCCTTCACACAAAAGAGAATAGGCTCGTATCGCGACCCAAAATATCTCTTGGCTTGCACCCCTGAACTATCATAGTACCACACAAGTCGCGAGAGTATAGTCAATCGCTCGCGCAAATAGATATCAAAGTATGGCATATTTTGTGTAGATGTCATTGCGTAAAGACTACCGGTGGCTTTTAGCTTTCTAACACATAGGTCAAGCCATTGATAACTCCACGCGAGATAGTCTTCTTCGGATTTCCATCTATCCTTTCTTGTCTTGAACTCCTTACCGATGTTGTAAGGCGGATCAGCAAATATCAGGTCTATAGAACTGTCTTCCATTTGATGTTGAAGTGCCTCAATGGCATCACCGTATATTATTCTATGTCCATGCTTTTCGAAGATTTCCATCGAAAAACGCTCCCTTTTGCTCTCCTCGATCCATATTTTATCACGCTATGGCTGGAATAGGTTGCAGAAAACGACTTCTTTGGCGCTAAACACGGGGCCATCCTCGCAACATAATTTATAAATAGTCTCATTTGAGTCGTGTACTCTGCATTCCACTACATAGCTTTGGCAGTGGCAGACGCCGAAGTGCAGTGAATTCTGCCGACGTATTAACTGATTCAGTCATAATCACAATTTCATTGTACCCTTAAGCCATACCAGGATAGACCGATTCCCAAGGAATATGCGACGGTCAATATGATATTAACTGCTAAGGTCTTGTTGCCTATAAAAGAGTCGGCGACAAATCCTAATATCCGGCCTATTCCCATAGTAATGAGTAATGCCCAGAAAGCCCATCTTTGTCCCTGTACCAGCACCATCCAAATCACGAAAATACTCAGTAGACAAAACGCAACTACAGCCGAATTGAAATAAACCGCTAACGACTTGAACGTTGTAAGGACCTGCTTATCTAACCGACCCATCTCTGCCTGCTCTATCGAGACATACAGGATGGGTGGATTCTTCCCGAAAAATATTATTGCGGCAAGTATGCCTGTCGCCAGAAGAAGATTAAATGCCGCCGCAACAGTAAGGATGACTGCTCCGATCTTTAGCATTCTGACCTCTATATAATGCCCGAGGCTCCCAAAGATACTTTTTGCTGACAACTATTCATTGAATACTACTTCTCTGCTGTTAAAGATAGGGCCATCCTCGCAACACAGTTTGTAAATAGTCTCAGTTGAACCATCGACTCTGCATTCGACTGCACAGCTCTGGCAGACGCCGAAGCCACAGGCCATTCGCCGCTCCATGCTTATCTGGCAGTCTATTCTCTTTTGGTAGGCGATTTGAGAAACTTTTGCCAGCATCGCTTCAGGGCCGCAGGCATAAATAATAGCGGTCTGCGGCGCTGGGCAAGTCTCTTCAAGCCATTGTGCCAGACAACCAGCTACCAGTCCAGCAAATCCAGCAGAGCCATCATCAGTCGCTACCAGCGATCTTATGCCATACCTGGCAAATTCCGGAAGCGAAAAGCCCAGCTCTTGTGAGATAGCATCGAGCCGCTTCTCAAAAGGCAGGTCCTTTGCAGTCCTGGCACCGGCAAAGGCGATCACCGTAATCTGAGGATAGTTGGCGGTAAGCAGCTTTGCCAGATGCTGCAAAGGCGGCGTACCCATGCCTCCGCTGACAAGCACAGCCGTTTTCTTGCCCGCGGGCACCGAAAAGCCATTTCCCAAAGGCCCGATTACGCTTATCGAGTCACCCGCTGACAATGTCGTCATCCGCAAGGTAGCAGGGCCAAGAACACAGTAAAGGACCTCAGCGACTGTATTATCAACCCTGCTGGTGACATCTGCAAAACTAAATGGCCTTCGCAGCAGGACTCCGCGCCGAGCAGAGTCGGCTAAATCCTCCGGTATTGCCTCAGCCAACGGCAGGACGGCAGTTGAAAGCTCCAACTGGGCGAACTGCCCGGGCCCGAACTTGGCGAACGCTGCAGCGCCCGCGCCGGAAAACTCCAATGCCAGCCGGTAAAATCGCTGCCCTGTGCGTTTGTTTGCTCTGACAATTGCTGAAAAAATGCCTCTATTTGCCGTAATCAACCACCTTACCAAAAGTTCAAAGGAAATTCTAATTTCTAAGCACTAAATTCTAAACAATATCGAAATTCGAATTTCAAACTTGTGGTGAGCTTGTCGAATCCATGTTCAAAATCTTTTTTGTTTCTTTGGGTTTGGATTTTGCTCATTTTGGTCTTTTAGGATTTAGACATTAGGATTTCGGCTTTCCGCGAAGCGGCGTACCTCACCAGAATAAAATGTAAAGCGCTACGGTCAGAAGTACCACAAACATGCCGAAGTACACCGAACCCTTAGACCAGATCAACTCAATCTTCGTCTGCTCCGGCAGTATGATTGGTTCCCTCATCGGGTCGATCAATGTTACGATTAGCAGGATGGCCGCAATAGCACCTACCGTGATTGCCATACGGTTAAGAAATGCCATGTCACCCCAGCCGAAGAACAAAATCCCGTAGATAATCGGGCTAAGAATCAGCCCCAGGACTCCGCAACAGCGCGGGGCCCGTTTCAGAAACAGTCCGAACACGAAGATCGTCAGCACACCTGGTGATACGAATCCCTGAAACTCTTGAATGAAAGCGAAAGCACCCTTGAATCTGGGGTTTGCCAGCACCGGCGCGATTAGACAGCCGATGAGTACGCCTATCGGCACGCAAGAGCGACCTACCCACACCAGCACTTTCTGTGCCGCATTTTTATCGAACCACCCCCTGTAAATATCCATGGTGAAGATCGTTGAAGCTGCGTTCAACATCGCTGCCAGAGTGCTAATCACCGCTCCCATCAACGCGGCCAATACAAATCCCCGCAGCCCGGTCGGAGTCAGATACCGAATCAAAAACGGAAATGCTCCATCATAGTCATAGCCCACCAGTTCTTGCTGGACTTTAACATGGCGGCGACTCTCGCCCACATCCTTGAGTAGTCTTGCGTTGATTGCGCTGATCTCGCCCACGTCCTTGAGTAGTCTTGCGTTGATTGCGCTGAGGTCATCGCCCGCCGGGACAACATTACCCAGTACTGCCGCATTGAATGACAGCACCTCCGCAGCAAGCTGTGGTTGAAGCCGCGCAAAGTCGCTGTCGAATGGAAAAACCATATTGGCTTGGGCCGGTGAGGTCTTGGCTTGGTCAAATGCCTCTAACACAAGCTTGTTCAAAGAATCCAGGTTCATTGCGTTCTCTTGCATCTTCGCCCCGTATAATGTGAACGCAATAATCCCTGGAATGCACACAATAAAAGGAATGATGAGCTTCAAGAAAGCCGCAAACACCACACCTTTTTGCCCCTCACGCAAAGAGTGAGCTCCAAGTGTTCTCTGCATAATATACTGGTTCAGACCCCAGTAGTAAAAGTTTGGAATCCAAATCCCTAACAGCAATGCGGTCCACGGCAGAAAGTCGCTGGCCCGCGGCAATACCATGTGCATATTAGCTTTTTTGAGCGCCGAGAACTTCTCACCGAACGTTGCGCCGTCACCAACACCCAGTGATGCATTCACCGCTGCAACATCGATCCCCTCGAACTTGCTCGGATTGTCCAATGCCATAAGCGCCAGCACCATTACCACCGCGCCACCCAGTATCAACGCTGAACCCTGGATCAGATCCGCCCAGGCACACGCCTTCAGACCTCCCGCTGCAACATATACGCCGGCAAGGATACCAACAAACCAGGAGAGCGTTGTGATGTTGATCGGTATTCCCATCAAGTGTTCTCTAAACAACGGACTTAGCGCCTTGGCCCCGAGAAAGATTACTGTGGGGATTGTTACTCCCAGGTAGATAATCACCATCAATAGTGACATCACCAGTCGGGACGTGTGATTGAAACGATACTCTAGGTACTCGGGTATCGTGAAAATCCCACTCTTGAGAAACTTGGGGAGGAAGAAAAACGCCACGACAATCAGTGTTATCGCAGCGATCCATTCGTAGCTTGCCACTGCCAAACCAATCGAGCGCTTAGCCGCCTGGCCCGACATTCCAACAAACTGCTCAGCCGAGATGTTCGCCGCGATTAGCGAGAATCCGATCAACCACCATTTTAGGCCCCGACCTGCCAGAAAATAATCCTCGCTGGTTTCTTCCTTGCGGCTTTTGAACAGGCCCACGGTAATTACACAAAGGAAAAATATCACTAATATCCCAATGTCCAGGCCACTTAATTCCATTTGTGAACTCCTCAATTCCACCTTTCCTGTCAAAATCCTGTCGTCTAACTGGTTTTTGCTTTCGGTTTCCCGAATTGGTTGTCATTATAGCTACTTTGCTTCCGACCTGAAGAAAATAGATACGCTTATTTGCATGCCTTTGCACCAGTCGGAGGCAACAAAACAGGGGACGGTACGCCGGATTTTAGCATAGCCATGTCAAGTTGACGAGACGTCAGCCCAGCAGCGTATCGAGCGTATCCATTACGACTGGAATGTGCGTGTAGGCCGGGCCGCCGCCCATCATTACGGCCACGGACGCGGCCTCCAGAATCTGCTGCCTGGTGGCGCCAGCATCGAGACTCTTCTGTACGTGCGCCCTGATGCAGGGCACGCAGCGTTGAGCGACGCCAATGCCCAGAGCAATAAGCTCCTTCTCCCGGACGGTCAGAGCACCATCCTGCATGACTTTGGTGAATAGTCCCGCAAAGCCGTTGACCGTCTCAGGAATCTGCTGTTTCATTTTCGCCACATCGTTCTTGAATTTCTCAAAGAACTCTTTGCATTCACCTCCCATGATTAGCCCCTTTATATCGAGTGTTTCGTTTAGCCGTCGCCGGTACGGCGATGGCAAATGTTCATAAAAGCTTCGCCTAATGCATCTATTATATCGGTAGCTATCAGACTGACTTGCCCGAGTTTTTTCGCTGCGATGTCACCAGCCAAACCGTGGACGTAAACGCCCAGAACGGCGGCGTCAAAATTGCTCAAGCCCTGCCCCATCAGTGCGGTTATAACGCCCGTCAAGACATCACCGGCCCCGGCTGTAGCCATTCCAGGATTGCCCGTTTTGTTGACATAGACTTTTTGCCCATCTGTAACTACCGTCCCGGCTCCTTTTAGGACCACGATGGCTTTGGTGTGCTGTGCAAATTGGGCTGCCTGTTGTTGGCGATCCGCCGGCAGTTGTTCTCTAAATAGGCCTGACCATACCCTTTTCATTTCGCCCGGATGCGGCGTCAGTACCAGTTCCGCCCTTAGCCTGCTTGGCCAGCTTTTTAGTGCGCTCAGATTATTCAGCCCATCGCCGTCTATGACTAGGCGCAGTTGCTCTTGTTCGAGGAGTGTCTGGACAATCAACCGAAGGGACGTGGTGACGCCGACGCCTGGACCAAACGCTACGGCGTCGTTTTCACTAACCGCACTGAGAATGGCGTTGATTGCCTTTGCTGATACTCGCCCGTCTGCATCTTCGGCCAACGGTATGGTCGTGTACGATGGCTCAATTGAGGCGACAATCGGCAGGGCACTTTTAGCTGTTGCCACTCGAACCAGTCCTGCGCCTGCCCGCAGAGCAGCCCGGCCTGCCAGAGCGGCAGCCCCGCTCATGCCGACGCTGCCCGCGACAATACAGACCTTGCCGAAATCGCCCTTGTGGCCGGCGACCGGCCTCGGCTTTAGCTTAGGGATAGATTTTATTAACTGCATACAAGCTCGTTTCGTGCAGTATATTACAAAAAATGCAGGATATGGTCAATGCCGTAAGGCATGCTGTGCATAAAAGATTTGAAAAGCAGAAAAGAAGGGTTATAATAAGCGAATAAAGCGAAGCATTTGTTTAGGATCAGCCGTAAAAGAATCCGCCGGTTTTCGCAGAGATTAAAAACTATGAGTGAAATTATATTTATCGTTGAAAATTCTGATGAGGGTGGTTACACCGCTAAATCTCTCAGTTACTCTATTTATACCGAAGGTGCAACATTAGACGAGTTAAAAGAAAATATCAAAGATGCTATAAAATGCCACTTTGACTTAGAGCGTCTAACATAATGAAAAAGACACGGATTGACACTGTTGATATTAGACACGGATTAACACGGATTTACACTGTTTATAATTCATTTCTCTGTGTTCTCTGTGTTCTCTGTGGCTAAAAATGAAATACATTTACTCTATGGCTAAACTTCTTTTTGTTAGAGTCTTTTAAATTAAAGAATTATTCTACTTGGAAAGTATCGAGCAAGAATATCAGCAGATACGCTGATATTATGAAGAAGGCGAATAACAGAGAAATGGCCGACGTTTTGCGGCCGGAATACGACCTCTCCAAACTCAAAGGGGGCGTGCGGGGCAAGCATATGAAGCAGTTCAAACAAGGAACGAACCTGGTCCTCCTGTCTGCGCACGGTGGCAAATTGTCAAACTACGCAAGAGACAAGTTCATAGCCCCGTTTATGTCCGCGTTTTCGAGCGCAGATATCCCGGACATGTCATCGTACTGCGACCAGTCCACTCACTGGGTATCCAACTTCGTTCTGAACACGATGTATCGCATCAACATCGCGAGCCCGTCAAGGCAATACCTCTTCAATTACCTGCGTCGTGCCGAGGCAGCGTTCCGACAACATGACCTTGCGCGCAAAGCTACTTCGGAGTTTCTCGCTGGGTCTCGGCAATCCCCTTCACAGTATATGATGGCGATTTTTCACTGGGAAGTGTTTCTCTCCCAAGCGTGGCATGCCTACAATCTCCTTAGGTATTTCTGTTCAATGGACAAGCTGTTTGAACGCGGTCAAGGGTCCGTTGAAGAAAGGCTGCATCGTCTGTACACTCAGTCGAAGCACACAGAGTCGGTCATCAAAGACGGTAACTTCCCAAAAGAGGCTACTATCGCAGTCTGGCTAACGAATGATGGACTCAGCAGCAACGACACGCAGCTTTCGTATCAAGAAACGGCGGACATTTTGAAAGAGTTGTCGAAGTGGGCCATGGTTCTCCAAGACCCGGGAACAATTCCAGAGAAGTTGAAGGCCATGCAGCCATAACCAGCCGGTCCACACGGACGCGCTGTCGCGCGGGTGACCCGCATTGTTAGCGGCTTTGCCAGAAATATGAGGTAGGGATGATATGAAAGACGTTGTACGAAAAGGCACGAAGACTCGGGAACTTCTTATACAGAAAGGAACTGCCTCCTTTTCTTGGTTTATGCAGTCTGTATAATCATTGTTAGGCGGCTGTGATGTAATTAGATGTTAAGTAAGTAACGGAAGAGAAGATTAGATGAGGAAATCTAGAAAGTCCATCCTCATACCTTTAATAGCAATCGTGCTAATATTGTCTATAATAGCCTTTCTCATCAAAGTTTTTCTTTTGCCTTTACTCCCTGAACGTTTCCAGAACGGGGTATTCCTGTACGTAAGTGTTTTAGTTGTCACAATTGCTTTACTTGCTGGATTGGCAGAAATCACTGGATATAGCCTGCGGGACTTTTCATTTCACAAAAGAACGAAATTGCCAACCAAAGATAAAGACACAAAAGGTGAAATGTTAACTCAAGTCGCAGGGGACCATAAAGCAAAGGGCATTGGAGAAGTAACAGGTCTCGATATTCACGGCCCCGCGATTATTAAACCGGGGACAAAGTCAACAGCAGAAGGTACAGGAATAATAACTGGAACTCGTATTTCAAATAATCGGGAGGACGAGCAATGAACGCTACAACTTTTTTTGGATACAAATGTCCCAAATGTAATTCTAAGATCACTGTGGGTGCTATCGTTGGAGGAAGCGAAATTCGATGCCCATCATGTAATGCACTTATGATACCGGATGAAGAGGGACAGGCTAGTGCAGCCAATGTCTACTGTCCCAGATGTAATGCTCAATTTGGATTAGTCACTTCCGATAGGTGTCCTATTTGTGGTGGCCCTTTCTCCAAGATACCATAAAGCCATCCAACAACACCTCCACCGGACGGCGTTCCGCAGCCGCTGAACCAGAGCGTTAACGGCTTTGCCAAAACTCGTAAGGGCGGCCCGCTCCGGCGAAGGCCTACGCCGAGCCTGAGAGCCTGCCGCAGTCTGATGTGAGGCAGGAATAATATTGCACCTATCCCCCGTCAGGTCGTGAGCCCGGATTCTTCACCGCAGAGAACGCCGAGGTCGTAGAGGTCCTTGATATATAAAAACTTATGCTTGATTCTTACACTTGGTGGCTGCGACAACGTGCTGGTGCAGATTTGTGAAAATATGGACGGTGATTTAAGAGTACCTTAGTGCAATTGATTACCCAAAAAAGGAATATAATTCTTGTTTTCTCAGCGGTCTCCCTCGGCTATGCTCGGCACACCGTTTGTGCTCTCTGCGGTTGGTGAGAAATGCAGGTTAGTCTTTGGTTTTGAGGCTGAAGTCCTGCGGGTCAATTCTCCTGTCTTCTGTCGTCCGTCTTCCGTCCTCTGTCTTCTGTCTTCCGTCCTCTGTCTTCTGTCGTCCATCTTCCGTCTTCTGCCCTCTGTCTCCTGTATTCCGTTTTCTTTTTTTATTTTCCTGCTTCTATTTTTTTTATCGGCTTTGCTGTAATCGCTGCCGAAAAACCACAAAATTGCTCACAGATTGTTAAATGAATACCTTTCATTGATATGACGGATGTGATATAATTTTTGAATAAAAAAGGAATAATATGAGTCCTATAGTATCCGTTGAAAATATTTCCGCCTTTGGAATATGGATATTTGTAAAAGGAAAGAAATATTTCCTGAACTTCACTGCCTACCCCTATTTTAAAGACCAAACCATTAAATCAATCCAAAACGTGAAATTGCTCCATGGATTTCATCTCTACTGGCCGGATTTGGACGTTGATTTGGAAATAGATAATCTTGAAAATCCTGAAAAATACCCTCTCAAGAGCAAGTATTCAGGCAGGAAGTCCAACAGATCGCCGCAAAGGACGATTTACAACCGCCGCTGAAACGGGCTGTTACGAACTGCCTTCAATTTTTCTATTTATAAGTGTTGCCGTCACCGCTGCTGAAAAGCCGTTGTCGATATTGACGACGGTGACGCCTGCAGTGCAACTATTGAGCATCGTCAAAAGGGCCGACAGCCCCTCGAAACTTGAGCCGTAGCCAACACTTGTCGGCACGGCAATTACCGGACAACTCACCAGGCCGCCCACGACACTGGCCAGCGCTCCTTCCATTCCCGCCACGACAATTATAACGTTGGCCTTCTGCAGCTTGGGCAGGTGTTCAAACAACCTGTGCAGCCCTGCCACTCCGACATCACAGATTAGCTCCGTCCGCTGGCCCATAATTTCAGCGGTGACCTTTGCTTCTGTCGCGACGGGCAAGTCCGCGGTTCCAGCGGTTACTATCGGTAAGACGCTTTTTGAAGGCTTAAGTTTTCTTTGCTCCAGCACTATCGCTCTGGCTAATTGCTCGTATCGTGCCTCTGGAAATTTCCCGCTCTTTGCCAGCGCCTCAAAGACGTGCGGCTCGGCTCTCGTAGCCAGCACGCTATCACCTTTCGCAGCAAGGCTTTCAAATATCCTTATTATCTGCTCGGTCGTTTTGCCCGGACAGTAGATAACTTCTGGAAAGCCCCGGCGGATTTGGCGATGGTGGTCTATGCGGGCAAAGCCTAAATCCTCAAACGGCAGATGGCGCAGCTTTTCAATCGCATCCTGGATACTGATTTTGCCCGCTTTTACCTGTTTTAGTAACTTTTTTAACTGTTCAGCCTGAATATGTCACCTACCTTTTAACCACAGATTTCACGGATTTCACTGATTTTAATCAGTTTATTTTCCCCGTACAATCCGCGTAATCCGCGGTTAATTTCAGCCTGTTGCTTCTGGTTCTAAAGTCATGTCTGCAAAAAGCCCGGCTTTGAATTTGTGGTACGCCAAAGAGGCTACCATAACCGCGTTGTCAGTGCAATATGGTTTTGGCGCTATCAGCAGCTTTCTCGCAGGGACAGCCGAGTCGCAGGTTTTCTGTAGGGCGTCTCGAAGCGTGCTATTGGCTGCTACCCCGCCGCCCAGCAGGATAGTTTTTGCGCCAATTTTCTTCGCGGCACGCTGCGTCTTTTTCACCAGCACGTCGATCACCGCTGCCTGAAATGAGGCTGCAATGTCAGCAATTTCTTGGTCGCTCATCGAATCGACTCGGTTTTGGCCTTTCATATCCTGGCCGTGACAATAATACAGGACTGCGGTTTTAATGCCGCTGAAAGAAAAGTCCAGCGAGTCACGCCCAAGCATTGAGCGTGGAAATTTGATTGCGTTCGGGTTGCCGTTTTGTGCTATCTTTTCGATACTCGGCCCGCCAGGATACGGCAGTTTGAGGATGTTTGCGACTTTATCGAACGCCTCGCCGGCTGCATCGTCTATGGTAGAGCCTAAAAGTTCAAGCTCCAACGGCGATTGGCATTTGTACAGGCACGTATGTCCACCGGAAACAATAAGCGCGACAGCAGGCAATTGCAGGTCTTCTTCGCCCAGCATCGCTGATTGCAGGTGGGCGTGCAAATGATTGATTGCTATTAGTGGTTTTTCCCAGGCAAAGGCCAGAGTTTTAGCAGCCGTAACGCCCACAACTAAAGCAATAGTCAGGCCCGGCTGATTGGCAACGGCTATGGCATCGATGTCATCTTTGGCGACGCCGGCCTGGGCCATTGCCTCAGCTATAACCGGATATATTTTCTCGATATGTGCGCGGGACGCTATCTCAGGCACAACGCCGCCATATTTCTCGTGGAGTTTTGTCTGGGAGGCTATGATAGACGACTTTACGGTTTTGCCGTCTGCAACTACCGCCGCAGCCGTTTCATCGCAGCTCGTTTCAATGCCTAAAATATTTATTGATTTGCTTTGGACCGGCATGAATCGAATGTTAGCCGAGCGGCACAAACATGTCAACCGACCAGCTATTCTGTCAAGCCTGCACGGCGCTTGATATCTTCGATATTCAGCTTGTTAGTGTAGTCTATGAGGTTTGGCCAGCCGGGATAAAAGCCGAAGCTGCCGTTGAGCATCTCGTCGATTGCTTCAGACTTGCTCCAGCCCTGAATGGCGACTCGATAGACGGCGCACATTAAGCCTGTGCGGTGCGCCCCACGCTGGCAGTGCACGAAGACGGGCGTACAGTTTGGGTCGGCTACGATTTTCAAAAAGCGGACTACTTCTTTGTCCTGCGGGTGCCATGCTGCCACGGGGATGTGTTGGTAACCAAAGCGGGTGCCGCTTATTTTGCCGCGATCGGAATGAAATAGGCGGAGATTCACGACCGTCTTGACGCCGAGCTTCTTTAGCTGCCGCACACCTTCTGCGCTTGGCTGAGCGCCACGATAAAGATCATCCGAGACTTTATGAAGATTCGGCAGGCCGGGCAATTCGATTGGCTTTGCCCAGTTCAGTCGTGTGCTGATCTGGCCCTGAGTTTGGCCCTGTTTGCCGGTGCCGCGCTCTGCGAGTTTATGTCCGTGTGTTTGTACAAGATAGTGGGCTAGAAATCCGGCCGGCAGGAGGCCGAGAATTAGAATACTGTAACATAGAAGGGTGCGTTTTGCTTTTTCCGAAGTGGGTTTGCTCATTGATTAACCCTTTTGAATGCAACGGCGGCAGAATCCAGCATCAAGCTCAACTTTATGATAGGCACAGGGCACAAAAATCGCAAATCATAAGTATACATCCGCTTGGATTCGAGACTACTTGGTGTCTTGCGTTGTCCGAGTCCCGGTAATCCAGTCGTAATTGCTTAATCCATTCATAATCGTGAGGTCATCGGATTTACTTATTGCTTAATCTTGCCTAGAATTCTTTTTTTGCGCTGCTCAAAACTTTCTCTGAATTCTTGGCCGAAATCATCGTCTCTCAGCGGCCGACCGGGGTAGTCTTTATAGATGATTTCAAGAACATTCGCGGTCATTTGGCGAGTGTCTTTGTTTGGGCTCTTGAGAAGTTCACTGATAGCTTTAACTCCCTTATCGCTCTCTACAATGGCTAGCTTCTGGTGCGCATCTTCAAGGAGAGTCTTGATAGCCCTAACTCCGTCTAGGGTGCGGGTCCGGGCAATTTCAGCAATCATAGGTATCTGCTTGGGATGGTTGCAGTCAAGTGCGATGGGGACTATCGCTGCTGTGTACTCATCATCTGAATGCTCCGGATACTCCCGATGGCGCCGGTAGGCTTGCCGGATAGCGTTCTCTGTTGTCTCCCGAATATCCTTATCTGGATCATTCAAGAGATCCTTGAGAACCCTAACCCCTTCATCCGTGCGGTTGAAAGCGATTGCACAGATTGCTCGGTCGCGTTCAATTTGATGAAGGCGCTGCTTTGCCTTTCGGTCAACATTACCTGTGGCAATCGCGATTAGTGCAGGCATATGGTCATCATCCGGATGGTCTTGGGCGGCGATGGCGCCTTCGGCTAAAATGTCAAGGTCGTCCGATGCCAGGGAAATAGGTATGATCTCTTTGAATTCTTGTTCGCTGCAGCCAAAGGCCTCCAGCGCAGTGGACATCCCATCAGCCAAGCCGTGCTTCTTTGCCGCATCAATGAGCTGGTTTTTGATCTTCGCCTCCC
>Ga0299912_10000534_pt1 | contig 32202 bp, 36 predicted proteins | sample RVTome_2_FD_207667 | JGI IMG/M metagenome (GOLD analysis project Ga0299912, IMG submission 207667) | Soil microbial communities from uranium-contaminated site in the Upper Colorado River Basin, Wyoming, United States - RVT95D214 (version 2) ... | reverse complement strand
GTCTGTAGTCCTTGGGTATGTAAAGTCACAATCATGCCTCCATGATCCCAACTTCCGTACCTCCAGGCTCATCTCACGCTGGAAACATACACCCTCGCTCAGGCTCACTTGTCATTGGACAAGGCTCGCCCTGTATCGATCGTTGGCGGGCGTGTAGAATCGAGCACTTTTTTGGGTGCGCGCTTATGTGGTTCAGGAACCTCCAAATCTACCGTCTTCGTGACAGCAACGTCACTCCCGCCAAACTCGAAGAAGCACTGAGCAGCCTGGCGTTTCAGGCCTGCGGCAAGATGGACATGCAAAGCCGCGGCTGGGTTACCCCCAAGCGCGCTGGCGACGCGCTGGTGCATGCCCTGGTCGGGCAAATGCTGATCGCACTTGCGGTCGAGCAGAAGCTGCTGCCGTCGTCGGTGATCAATCAATACGCGCTGGAGCGTGCCGCAGAAGTCGAGGAGCAGCAAGGCTATCGCCCCGGACGCAAGCAGTTGCGCGAGATCAAGGAGCGCGTCGCCGAAGAGCTGTTGCCGCGCGCCTTTACCCGGCGCCGCACCACCTATGCGTGGATGGACCCGGTGGGCGGATGGTTCGTGGTCGACGCGGCAAGCACTGCCAAGTCGGACGAACTGCTGGAAGCGCTGCTCAAATGCGTGCCCGATTTATCCCTGGGTTTGCTCAAGACGCAGACTTCGCCGGCATCGGCCATGACGGAATGGCTCGCCGCCGGCGATGCGCCCGGCAGCTTCAGCATCGACCGCGATTGCGAACTGCGCGCGCCCGGCGAGGATAAGGCCACCGTGCGCTACGTGCGCCATCCCCTGGAAGCCGACGAAATCCGCGGCCACATCGAAGCGGGCAAGCAGGTAACCCGGCTCGCCATGACCTGGAACGACCGCATCTCGTTGGTGCTGCACGAGAACCTACAGGTCAAACGCCTGGCCTTTCTGGACATCGTCAAGGAACAGTCCGAGCAGCAGGCGGAAAGCGCCGACGAGCAGTTCGACGCCGACTTCGCCATCATGGCAGGGGAGTTGTCGCGCTTGTTGCAAGCTCTGGTCGAAGCGCTCGGGGGCGAGGTGGACGCAAGCACCTCCGTCTGAGCCATCAACGCGCCCATGGGGTGATGGGCGCCAATATCCTCAGGACATTGCAACGCTATGACCGGGGGCTGGTGTTATGCCATTTGCCTTCTTGATTACAGCTCGTCATTCCGGGGCCGCGTAGCGGAACCCGGAATCCAGGTGCACTGCCTGGAGGTACCACTGGATTCCGGGTTCTGCCCTTCGGGCAGCCCCGGAATGACGAGCTGAGCCTGGGGCTAATCAGGTTTACTTAGCGATTACCGCCGCTCCTGCGCTCGTCGCGGTGGTCATTCCTGCGCTCGTCGCGGTGGTCGTTCCTGCGCTCGTCGCGGTGGTCGTTCCTGCGTTCCCCACGACGCTCATCGCGGCGTCCCTCTCCGCGATCGCGATGCCTTTCCTGGTAACGCGGAACGTACTCGCGGTTATACCAATCGTCTTTGACAAAAAAGACTTGCTCGCCGCAGGCATTGTATTCGTGGCAGTGCTTCTTCCAGTGCTTGGCGTGGCCGGGAGGTACGCGCAGATAGATCGGCGGACGAACCATCGGCACCCGTTCAATGATAATGGGCCGAGAATAGATCACCTGCGGTTGCGGAAAGTCACCGATGTCGAGGCGACCATAGAAGCCGGGCTGGCCGATGCTTATCGATACACCAACGTCGGCGGCAAGTGCCGGGGCGGTGGCCAGTACCGCTGCGAATAGAAAACGCTTCATGTCGGGTCTCCTGGTAGTAGGGCGGTTGCAATCTCCATAGTAGAGCACGAAGTTACAGGATTAAAGGCTGCGCGCCAGAATGGCGGCAACGCTACGGGATTCCTCGGCAAGCGAGGTCAGTCAAATGTCCAATCGTCATTTCTCCTGTGGGGCGTGCTCACGCTTGCGTTGCGCGCCAAGGAAATAGGGGATGGAACTTAGCTCTCCCTGAATAAAATCAACGAACAGCCTGACCTTGGCCGGAATTTGCCGGGCCGACGGAAATACAGCATGAATCCCAAATGCGGGGAGCTGAACGTGATCGAGGACTGGCTTGAGCAAACCCGACTTGATCTCGGAATCGGCCATCCAGAGTGGCAATCTCGCAATGCCGATTCCGGCAACGGCTGCATCCTTCAGCGCCAGTAAATTATTGCTTCGGAAGTTGCTGGTCACGGCTATCGACCGGGAGCCGGCGCTGCTTTCGAATGACCATTCCAACGGCTTATCCTGGTTGGAATAGACAAGGCAATTGTGACTGATGAGGTTGTCAGGGGTACCAGGGGTGCCGCGAGAAGACAGATATGCGGGCGAAGCGACGGCGACGAACGGACTGCTCCCCAACTTGCGGGCCACCAAGCCTGGAGTATTCAGGTGGCCCAAACGGATGGCGACGTCGATATTCTGTTCCACCAGATTCAGGGGCTGATCGTTCAGATCGAGATTGATCGCCAGCGCAGGGTTGATCTCTTTAAATCGAACCACACGGGGCGAGATGAACATCAGCCCGAAAGGCACGGGGGCGGCGATACTCAATGTTCCCATCGCGCCGGAATTCGAGTCACCCACCGATGCATCCGCCGCATCCAGATCTGAGAGGATTTGTCGGCATCGTTCGTAGTACCCCCGGCCGGCATCGGTCAGCGACACACTACGTGTGCTTCGGCTCACCAGTCGGGCACCGAGATTACTTTCAAGAGCACTAATTGCCCTGCTGACGGCTGACTGCGTGACCTGAAGGTCGCGAGCCACGGCAGAGAAACTCGCGCGCTCAGCGACTCTTACAAAGGCACGAATTTGCGCAAGTTTGTCCATTCAGGTTTGGTCGCTTATGCGTAGCGGGAATAGGCGATATGAGCGCAGCGTGGATTCCGCATGCATGCTCATAACATTACACTTTCGACGTGGGTACGCGGAGTACAACTACCCATCGCATTTCATCCCAACCAGACAAAAACACGAGGTAGAACCATGAAGAAAATTCTGTTTGTTTTGACCAGCCACGACCGCAAGGGAAATACCGGGCAGCCAACCGGGTTTTACTTGCCCGAAGCGGCGCACCCCTGGGCGGTCCTTCAAGGGGAGGGCTTTGAAATTGATTTTACCAGTCCGAAGGGTGGCAGGCCGCCCATGGATGGCGCTGATTCTGCCGACGCCGTAAGCCGTCGTTTTCTGGATACCCAAGAAGCGATGCAGAAGATCGGAAATACGCCGACCCCGGCTCAGGTGCGCTCTGCCGATTACTCCGCAATCCTGTTTGTCGGTGGACACGGAACCATGTGGGACTTTCCCGACGATCAATCCCTGGCGCATGTCGCCGCGTCGATTTACGAGGCCGGCGGCGTGGTGGGCGCGGTGTGCCATGGACCTGCCGCGCTCGTAAATCTCAAGCTCTCGGACGGGCGGCACCTGGTAAACGGCAAGCGAGTTGCAGCATTCACGGACGACGAAGAGCGTGCCGTGAATCTCCATGGCGTCGTGCCCTTCCTGCTGGCCACGGCACTTCGACAAAGGGGGGCGATTCATATTGCCGCACCCAATTGGCAAGCGAATGTGGTCGTCGACGAGCGCCTGGTCACGGGGCAAAACCCCGCGTCCGCCGAAGGCGTAGGGCAAGCAATGGCACGCTTGCTCAAACGCTCCGGGCACACTGGCTGAGTGACGGACTTCAATCCATTTCTCATGGTGCCAACCGTCCCGCTTGGGGCGCCGGGTAAAGCACGTAGCACTTTACGAGGCGGCTCCCGAAGCGGTTGTTAGATGCTCTGCTCATCGTTTCCGTGAAGTCTTTTGCTCATCGGGACAAATTCGATTTTCAGTCCCAGAACCAATTCATATTGTATGGGAGAGCCGGGCACGTAACCATGCCGGGCATACAGCCTCACGCCGGGAAGCGTAGCCGTAAGCTCCAAGCGCGAAAACCCGAATGCGTGAGCGTCGTCTTCGCATCGTTTCAGGATGGCGGTACCGATGCCTTTGCGGGCATATTCCGGATCCACGAAAAATGCACGTATTTTTCCTGCCTCCACGCGAGGATCAAGTTCGTCCGCGTTGCGTTCCGCATGATTGTCTCCGCCGAAAAGCGTACGTCGGAGACTCCAGCCACCGCAACCTACGATTCGGCCTTCCGACTCAACCACATAATAGGTTCCGTCATGGATCAACTGCGTGTCGACGCCGAAGCACCCGCCACGTAGCGCCTCTTCGATTTGCCCTGCGGTGTAATCCTGTGCCCCAAGTTGCCGAGCCGAGCGGGCAATTAGCGCTTCCAGAGTTTCTCGATCTTGAAGAGTTGCTTTTCGCAATTCGTAGCGCACGAACGGCCTTGGGTATCTAACGTTTGCGCCCAGCAGCGCCGTGTCGAATGGAATATTTTGCTGGATTTCTCGGTTTCATGGCGTAGCGCTCTCGTTCGTGTCTTCTGAGCGGAACCGGAGAATCGCAGCATGCAATGCTTGCAGCGCCTCGCGGAGCACTTTTGAAATAACGGGATGAGAAACCATCCACTCTTCATCGAGACCTGCGCAAAGAGGACGGGGAGTTTCTCCGTAGGCATGATAGCCCATTTTCGGACCCTCGCCGGCCAGGGTAACCGCCTCTTCCGATTACGCGTTGAGCAGCATCTCCGTTTGTTCGGTGTTCCCGAACATTCCCCCCACAGCGATCATGCCGCCACCGGCCGACGCGCCGGCAGCATCGAGATTGAGACACCGCCCAGCACAAGCAGTCCGCCGACCATCTGCGCCATGGTAGGCCAAGCCCCGAGTGCCACACCTAGCAGCATGGCGGATACCGGCACCAGATTGAGAAAAATGGCCGTGCGTCCGGCGCCGAGACGCTGAATTCCGATAGTCCAGAACAGATAAGCCAACACCGTACCGCCCACCGCCATCCCCGCCAATGCAAAACCAGCCTTGGCACCCAGCGCATGCACGGGCGCGCCGCTGCCGAGCGCGATGCATAGCAACAACCCAGCCCCGGCTGCCATGACCAGGGTAGTGTTGCCGAGGGCCGAGCCTTTGGGCATGTGGCGGCGCCCGAGGACGTTATACAGCGCCCAGGACACATTGGCGGCCAGCATCAACGCATCGCCTGGCGCCACGTGCAGCAAAGCCAGCTTGGCCATGTCGCCTTGCGCATGTTCGAGTCTGCGGCCCGACTCGGTTCCTTCGCGCGCGCGGCAGAAGAATTGCACGTCACCCCCGCAGCGGTCAGCCAGCAGATCAAGCTCCTGGAAAGCTACCTTGGGGTGACCTTGTTCAGCCGCGGCAAGACGTTGCACTTAAGCGAATCCGCCAGCGCCGTGCTTCCGCTCATTACGGAAGCGTTCGATCAACTTGAGCGAGCCGTGATCAGGGTTCGCGCGAGCCATACGGATGGCCCCCTGGTGGTGTCAGCGCCGCCCGCTTTCGCCGCGCGCTGGCTGATTCCGCGCCTGGACGATTTCCATGCCAGCCATCCGGGTGTGGAATTGCGGCTGATGGCAACCCGGCGGTTGGTGGACTTCGCACTGGAAGATGTGGACCTCGCAATCCGTTTCGGCGCGGGCGCGTATCCGGATCTTCACGTTGAACGCCTCATGTCGGAGTCGATTGTGCCGGTGGCAGCGCCAAAACTGGCGGCCACCGTCAAGACGCCGGACGACCTGGCCCGTTGCGTCCTGCTCGAAGACGACTGGCATACCGTGGACGGCGTGTTCCCCGACTGGGAGACCTGGCTCGCGACCTTGGGAGTCAGGGCTGACAAGCCTTTGCGCGTTCAGCACTTCGGCGATGCCAGCTTAGCCATCCAGGCTGCCGTGGCCGGCCTGGGCGTCACCCTGGCTTGGCACAGCCTGGTGCTGGACGACCTGAAAAACGGGCGTTTGGTTCGCCTGCTTGACCAAGCGATCCCGACCACGCTTGGCTACCACTTGGTCATGCCGCAAAATCGCGCGGCTCTCGGAAAAGTAGCGGCTTTTCGGACATGGCTGGTGGAGCAAGCAGTGAGGCAATCGCCGGCCGACTAGAAAGAGCATGCTGGTGTCACTAGAAGTCGCTGCCGTAAAAGAGTGCGTGACGCCTATCCGCTCTTGCGTATCCAAAACTGCAACTTGCCTTGTGACTCCTGCTGGTGGATCAAATCATTTCCAGTCTGCCTGCAATAGGCAGGCACATCTTTGAGCATGGACGTTTTGTCGGCTGTTACCAACAGCACTTCGCCGGCTACGGCATCTTTCAATGCCTTGGTGATGCGAATGATGGGCTCTGCACAGCACAGGCCGCAGACATCCAGTGCTTGGTCGTATTCCATTGATTCCCTCCTTATGCCAGCAAATATTCCCGCATCGACTGTCGCGCCCGATGTAAGCGGCTTTTTACTGCCGCTGGGGTTAATGCGAGTTGTTGCGCAAGTTCGCGGATGGACTTTTCTTCGAAGTCGCGTAACAAAATAATCTCACGGTAATGTGGCGGAAGCGATTCGAGTGCACTCACCAGATCAAGCCGCAGCGAGTCGACTGAACGCGCCACCAGCCAATGCTCGGCCTTCTGTTCATCCAAATGTTCGATGCCGAATACCCGCCGCTCCAGGCGCCTGCACTCATGCCGCACGATGGTGAACAGCCAACTGGAAAAAGCGACAAGGACACGTACCGATTGTACACGACGCGACAGGGTTATCAGCGTCTCTTGTACGGCATCGTCCACGTCGCTCATCAGGCAATTGCGTTGCGCATAGCGACGAATGTCCGGCTGGCACACCTGCAACAGGCGATCGAGTGCTGCCGGATCGCCTATCTGTGCTGCCTCGATCAGGGGGTAATGCCTTTCTGCGATCGCCATCGGGCTAGCTCCGCTCGCGTTTTGCCAGGCGACGACCCGCCAGTGCGCACATCGGACAAAATCCAAACACCCCAGACAGCGCAATCCCTGCACCGCCTGCCGCAAGCATCCAGCCCGATATTCCGCCGACGCTCAATAGTGCATACACGGCCACAGCGGCGCCGCCACCCACGCGCAGCCAGCGTTCCCATCGGGGTAAGTTTTTCACATAGAGCATTTTGTTTTCCTTTCGCAGGTGTCGAGGATATCCCTCTACCGCCTAAGAGGCTTGAAAACGCGAATTGGATTCGCGCTTCAAAAATCGGGAGTGAATCGCGAAGCGATGTGCACAGTGACCGCAATATGTGCCCACCTCTCGACAGGGCGTTGAGCGCTCGCCGCGGCATTTCTACTCGCGTTCCTTCCTGATTGCGGTAATTCGGTCCAGGTACTCCGTCCCCCAGCTCTGAAGCATTTTCAGAACCGGTTCGAGCGTCCGGCCGAATTCCGACAAGGAGTACTCCACTTTCGGCGGCACTTCGGCATAGACCTTGCGCAGGATGATCCGATCAGCTTCAAGTTCCCGCAATTGCCGGGTAAGCATGCGCTGGGTCACGTCCGGCATCAGCCGCATCAATTCGTTAAAGCGCTTGGTGCCGCCGAGGAGGTGAAACAGGATCACGCCCTTCCATTTACCGCCTACCACTTCCAGGCAAGCCTCGACGGGGCAGCCGAAATCGCAATCGTAGCGCTTGTGGCGCATGGCATCTCCTTGGTATACAAACTGTTGCTACCCGACAAGAATGTGCATTCTTACGAAACTGAATCCAAGAGGATAGCATCCCATTGCACCATCTTTTTCTCAACCGGGAGGCACTATGGATACAGTTACCGCGATAGAAACCAGACGTTCGGTCAAGCATTTCGATCCGCAGCACAGCATGACACAGCGTGAGACGGACGAGCTCATGCGGCTCGCCATGCTGTCCCCCACCGCGTTCAATATTCAGCACTGGCGGTTCGTGCTGGTGCGGGATGCGGCGCTACGGGAACAAATTCGCGCTGTCACCTGGATGCAGCCGCAGATCACGGATGCATCCTTGCTGGTCGTTTTATGCGCCGATCTCGACGCCTGGAGGAAGCAACCCGAGCGCTATTGGCGAAATGTGTCGCAGGAGGTGCGGGAGGGTGTGGTGCAGGCCATCGACGCCTACTACACCGGCCGCAACCAGGTGCAGAGGGACGAGGCCATGCGCTCTTGCGGGATCGCGGCCCAAACGTTGATGCTGGCGGCGAAGGCTATGGGATACGATTCATGTCCCATGGACCTGTCCGATCTGGACGAGGTGGGGAAGCTGATCAATCTGCCCCATGACCACGTCGTCGCCATGTTCGTGGCAATCGGGAAGGGGGTGCGCGAACCCTGGCCCCGCGCCGGACAGTTGCTCGCGAGCGAGGTGGTGGTCACGGACCGGTTTGCGTAATTCGGGCAAACTCATGCCATTCGCGCCCGAACGACGTCCGCGAGGATCGCGATGCCGGTTTCGATCCGTTCCGGGGTGGCGTGGCTGAAGTTGAGACGTATCGCCCCACTCGTCTCGATCCCATTTGCGTAGAACGGCTCGCCCGGCATGAATGCGACGTTGCGCTTCAACGCCTGTGGCAGCAGGAGGCGGGTATCGCAGGCGTGCTTGAGCCGCACCCAGAAAAACAAGCCGCCGTGCGGCGTTTCCCAGTCTGCGAGGTCGCGGAAATGGCGCTGCAGCGCGGCATCCATTGCGTCGCGCCGGATGCGGTAATAGTCACGCAAGTGTAGCAGGTTGGAGTTGTGTGCCGGGCTGGAAACAAGCCTGGCGATCCACCATTGCGCAGGGCGGTTGCTGTGCAGGTCGGTCGCCTGCTTCAAGCGCACGAACAGGGGGAAAAGCTCAGGCGAGCACGCAAGGTAGCCAATGCGCATGCCCGGGCATACAGTCTTGGAAAAGCTGCCGAGGTAGATCCAGGGCGTGTTCTTGAGCAGCGAGGAAATCGGCGTACGATCGACGGGATCGTACATCAGTTCGCGGTAGGGCTCGTCCTCCACCAAGGGAACGCCGCTTGCTTCCAGCACGCCGGCGATTTCCTGGCGCTTCTGCGCCGAGTAGCAATAGCCGGAAGGGTTCTGGAAATTCGGGATCAAGTAAACGAATGCCGGCCGGCGTTGCGCAATCGCTGCCTCCAATGCCGTCGGGGCTATGCCGTCGGAAGACAGCGGCAGGTCGATAAACTCGGCACCGAATAGGCGAAACGCCTGGATGGCCGCAAGGTAGGTCGGCGACTCCAGCGCCACGGGCGTACCTTCGTCGATGAACAACTTGGCGACCAGATCGACGCCTTGCTGGGAGCCGGAGGTGATCAGGACTTGTTCCGGCGTGCATTCACGGCCGAGGGCACCGAGCTGTTGGGCAACAGCCGCCCGCAGTTCCATCTCCCCTTCGGTGGGACCGTATTGACGCATATTTGCCGGAACATCGGATAAATCCGTGTGCGGCATGACGTCCGGCGCCGGCAAACCGGCAGCGAAAGAAATCACCTCCGGCCGCTGGGTGAGTTGCAGAATCTCGCGGATCAAGGAACCGGCGAGCCGGTCGATTCTTCTCGAAAACATGCGATTTCCCTTTGCGTAAGTTTTGCTTGGATCGCACCGGGCAATCAGCTTGCCGCTTGGGCGACCGGCATCCTTCGGCCAATCGCGATGGCCGCCACAACCACGAGGGCAAAGGCAAGCATGACGGGCGTAATCCGCTCGCCGAGCAGCACAGCCGATGCAGCTATGGTTAAAAACGGTTGCAGCAGTTGGACCTGGCTGACGCGCACCACGCCGCCCAGCGCCAGCCCGCCGTACCAGAGGAAAAACGCCAGCAATTGGCTGATCAGGCTGACATAGCCGAAACCGACCCAGGCACTGATGGGCGCGGTGGCTCCATGGCGCTGGACGGCAAGCGCCACCGGCAGCAGCAGGAAGGGTGCTGCGAGCACCAGTGCCCAGCAGATGACCTGCCAGCCGCCCATTTGTTTCGCCAGGCGCCCGCCCTCAGCGTAGCCCACTGCCGCCGCCATTGCCGCGATCAACAGTGCGACGTCCGCAGCCTGGAGCCTGCCCGCCCCGGACCAAACCGCAAAGGCCAATACCGCCGAACTACCGCTCACACTGGCCAGCCAAAATCCGGGGGCAGGGCGCTCATGCAAGCGAATCGCTCCTGCAATCGCGGTAAACAGCGGCAGTATGGCGACCACGATAGCCCCGTGCGCCGCCGGCAGCCGCTGCATTGCCCACGCCGAAAACAGCGGGAAGCCGACAATGACGCCGCTCGCCACAACCATCAGGCTTTTTATCTGGGCGCGAGAGGGGAGGGGTTGGCGGGTATATCCGAGCAAGGCGGCAGCCAGCACGCCCGCCATCACCGAACGCCCTAAACCGACCAGCACCGGGTCAAGGTAAGCCACCGCCATGCGCGTCGCAGGCAAGGTCAGGCTGAAACCGATCACCCCCAGCAAGCCGAGGATTAATCCAAGACTTTCCCTGGAACAAGTTGCGCCGTAATTGCTTGGCCAGTTCGACATATTGTTCTCCGTTTTTCGAGGCTTTACAGTAACGGACAATATGCAAACAATACAGGTACAATTTACAAGAAACTTCATTTACCTGTATAGGTTAGACGACCATGACACTTGTCAGCTTGGACTCTCACGCGCCCATTTGCCTGATCGACCAAATCACGGCCTCCCTCAAGAAGCAGATCGACGACCGTGCTATCCGCACCGGGACGCGCATGCCCTCGATCAGGAAGTTTGCGCTGGGCCACGGGGTCAGCAACTTCACGGTAGTGCAAGCCTACGACCGCCTGGTTGCGATGGGTTACCTCAGTTCCAGGCCGGGGTCCGGCTTCTACGTTGCGCCGCGCCCCCAGCCGCAGATTGGCAAGGACTCCACCTGCAAACTGGAACGCGCCATGGACGTGCTTTGGCTGCTTCGGAACGCGCTCCAGGGAGGGCCTGCCAAGCCCATGCCGGGCGCCGGCTGGCTGCCGAGTTCATGGATGGACGAGGCGGGAATCCTGAGGAGCCTGCGGATGCTGGCACGGAAGGACGGCGAGTTTCTCACCGGCTACGGCTTGCCGAGCGGATACCTGCCGTTGCGGCAATTGCTGCAGCACCGGCTGGCTGAGATCGGCGTAACGGCCGAAGCTCCGCAAATCGTAATGACCAAGGGAGCCACCCACGCCCTGGATCTCGTTGCGCGCTACTTCATCCGGCCGGGGGATGCGGTGCTGGTGGACGATCCGGGCTATTTCATCCTGTTCGGCACCCTCAAGTCGCTCGGTGCAAAGATCGTCGGCGTCCCGTGGAATCTCGACGGCCCGGATACGGCGGCGATGGAAGCGCTGATCCACGAACATCGCCCCAAATTGTTTTTCACCAACACGGTGCTGCATAACCCGACCGGTGCCAGCATCAGCCAGGCGGTGGCTTACCGCGTACTGCAACTGGCCGAAAAATACGATTTGACGATCGTGGAAGACGACATCTACGGTGATTTTCACCCTGCCAACACCGCGCGCCTGGCCACGCTGGACCAGTTGGATCGAGTGATTTACCTGAGCAGTTTTTCCAAGACGGTTTCGGCCAGCTTGCGCGTGGGTTTTCTGGCCTGCAAACGCGAAATCGCGGATAGTCTGACCGACTTGAAACTCCTCACCGGCCTGACCACTTCCGAGATCAACGAACGCTTGGTGTACCAGTTGCTTACCGACGGCCACTACCGCAAGCATCTGGACAAGCTCCGCACGAGACTGGACGACGCGCGCGCCAAGGCGATGCGGAATCTGGAGAGCCTGGGCTTCACGTTGTATACCGAACCGGCTGGCGGCATGTTCGTCTGGGCGCGGCGCCACGATGACGCCAATGTTGTGGAAATGGCCAGCGTAGCTGCCAGCAAAGGCATTATGCTGGCCCCAGGGAATCTGTTCCGGCCCCATCATGAACCGTCGCCCTGGGTCCGCTTCAACGTGGCTTCCTGCGACGACCCGACGATGATCGAGTTCCTGCGCGCATGGCCACCCAAGCCTTCCTGATCCAAAAACGGCTCGCTTAGGCATGCACCGGGCTTGATGCAGGGAATTGTCGCTTTGTCCTTCTGCGCCTAACATGTAACGATATTGGGGAACGGCATGAGCAGAAAATCGAAAAACAGCACCAGGGGCATGGGCACACCAGGCCCGACCCATTACCTCTCCGAACTGTCCGGCGCCCTTCCACCGTTGGATGCGGCCGGGGAGGCGGGATGGATCGAAGCGATCCACAAAATGGAGGAGGTCTACAATAACGTCCTGCGCTATCAGGTCGAGTTGGAAGAGAAAAATTCCGCCCTGGAGGAAGCGCAGCAGTTCATTCTGAGCATCCTTACCGCCATGTCGGACGTGCTGGTCGTGTGCGACCGGTATGGGATCGTGCAGGAAGTGAACCGGGCCATGCTCGACCTGCTCGGGCTCGCCAAGGAGGCCATGCTCGGGCACCCGTTCGTCGAGTTCCTCGCCGGGGAAGAATCCCGCCTTCAGGCCCAGTCGTTTCCGCTTCGTTTGCGCGAGCATCTCATCCACGATTGCGAAGTTTCGTTCAAGGACAGCACCGGTGGCGCGGTGCCCGTGGCGCTGAATTGCACGCCGCGCTACGACCCCGTCGGACGCCAGGTGGGCATGGTGCTGGTGGGCCGCCCCGTGGGCGAGTTGCGCAAGGCCTATCACGCATTGAATCTGGCGCACGAGGAACTCAAGCTCGCACAGCAGCAGCTCGTCCATTCCGAGAAGATGGCATCCCTTGGCCGCCTTGTGGCGGGCGTGGCGCACGAACTAAACAATCCGATCAGTTTCGTCGTGGGCAACGTCTATGCGCTACGGCGCTACGGGGAACGGATTCAGGCCTACTTCGCTGCCATTCATGGCGGTGCTTCCGCCGAGGAGCGCGAAGCCTTGCGCAAAAACTTGCATATCGACCGCGTGCTGGAGGATCTCGGGCCGCTCATTGCCGGGACGGTGGAAGGCGCCGAGCGGACGCGCGACATCGTGCAGGACTTGCGGCGCTTCTCGGCCGTGGACAAGGATGAAGCGAAGCCCTTCGATCTGGTTGAGGTGACGCGCAACGCCGCGCACTGGGCGACGCGCGACGCCAAATCGGTGATCCGGGTGCGCATGAATCTTCCGGAAAGCATGCCGGCGCTGGGCACGGCGGGCCAACTGCAGCAAGTGGTGGTAAACCTCATCCAGAATGCGGCGGATGCGACCGCCGGCCGTGCGCAACCGGCGCTGGAAATTTCCGGCCGCATCGAGGCCGGGAAATGCGTGCTCGAGTTTCACGACAACGGCCCCGGCATCGAGACGCAGAACCTGCACCGCGTGTTCGATCCCTTCTTCACCACCAAGCAGGTGGGCAAAGGCGTCGGGCTGGGGCTGTCCATCAGCTATGGCATTGTCGAGCGTCATGGCGGCCAGTTGACCGCCGCCAACCATCCGGGCGGCGGGGCCGTGTTCACTTTGATCCTGCCTTCGGCCAATCCGGTCTGATGCTGCCGCCATCTGGAAACAACGTTTACGCATTGAATGACAATCCGAGATAAGTATTTGCAGTTGTTTCCGGCGCCAAACTCTTTTAAATCGGACAAGGCACTGTAAAACAAGGGCAATCTACGCGATATCGGAGGTGGCACGGAATTTGTATCTCTTTCCGGAACAACAGTCGTTTGTTTAGGGGGGAGGGCTCATGTCCGGGATCGAAACGTTCTACGATGTCATGCGTCGGCAGGGGATCAGCCGCCGCAGTTTTCTGAAATTCTGTAGTCTGACTGCCGCCGCGCTTGGCCTGGAACCGTCTTTCGCCGGCAAGATCGCCCACGCCATGGAAACCAAGCCGCGCACGCCGGTGCTGTGGCTGCATGGCCTGGAGTGCACCTGCTGCTCCGAATCCTTCATCCGCTCGGCACACCCGCTGGCCAAGGACGTGGTGCTGTCGATGATCTCCCTGGATTACGACGACACCATCATGACCGCCGCCGGGCACCAGGCGGAGGCCATCCTCGACGAGATCACTGCCAAGTACAAAGGCAATTACATCCTGGCGGTGGAGGGCAACCCGCCGCTCAACCAGGACGGCATGAGCTGCATCATCGGCGGCAAGCCCTTCGTGGAACAACTCAAGCGCGTGGCCAAGGACTGCAAGGCCATCATCTCCTGGGGCTCCTGCGCGTCCTGGGGCTGCGTGCAGGCGGCGCGTCCCAATCCGACCCAGGCGACGCCGGTGCACAAGGTGATTCTCGACAAGCCCATCATCAAGGTGCCGGGCTGCCCGCCCATCGCCGAAGTGATGACCGCGGTCATCACCTACATGCTGACCTTCGACCGCATCCCGGAACTGGACCGCCAGGGCCGCCCGAAAATGTTCTACGGCCAGCGCATCCACGACAAGTGCTACCGCCGCCCGCATTTCGACGCCGGCCAGTTCGTCGAAGCCTGGGACGACGAAGGCGCGCGCAAGGGTTACTGCCTGTACAAGGTCGGCTGCAAGGGCCCCACCACCTACAACGCCTGCTCCACCACGCGCTGGAACGACGGCGTGTCGTTCCCGATCCAGTCCGGCCATGGCTGCATCGGCTGTTCCGAAGACGGATTCTGGGACAAGGGTTCGTTCTACAACCGGCTGACCACCATCCATCCCTTCGGCATCGAGGGCAACGCCGACCAGATCGGCGGAACCGTGGCCGGCGTGGTCGGCGCGGCGGCGGTGGCCCATGCCGCGGTCAGCGCGATCAAGCGCGCCCGGCACAAGAACGACGAGAAATAAGGGAGAACAGGCATGAGCGTCTACGAAACACAGGGCTTCAAGCTGGACAACAGCGGCAAGCGGGTGGTGGTCGATCCGGTTACGCGCATCGAGGGGCATATGCGCGTCGAGGTGAACCTCAACGACAAGAACGTCATCACCAATGCCGTCTCCACCGGCACCATGTGGCGCGGCCTGGAGGTGATCCTCAAGGGCCGCGATCCGCGCGATGCCTGGGCTTTCACCGAACGCATCTGCGGCGTTTGCACCGGCACCCATGCCCTGACCTCGGTGCGCGCTGTGGAGGACGCCCTCGGCATCGCCATTCCGGAAAACGCCAACTCCATCCGCAACATCATGCAGCTCACCCTGCAGGCCCACGACCATTTGGTGCACTTCTATCACTTGCATGCGCTCGACTGGGTGGATGTAGTGAGCGCGCTCAAGGCCGACCCGAAGGCAACCTCGGAACTGGCGCAGAGCATTTCGTCCTGGCCGATGTCCTCGCCCGGCTACTTCCGCGACATCCAGACTCGTCTGAAGAAATTCGTGGAGTCGGGGCAGCTCGGCCCGTTCATGAACGGCTACTGGGGCAATCCGGCTTATCTGTTGCCGCCCGAAGCCAACCTGATGGCGGTGGCGCATTACCTGGAAGCGCTGGATTTCCAGAAAGAGATCGTCAAGATCCACACCATCTACGGCGGCAAGAATCCGCATCCGAACTGGCTGGTGGGCGGCGTGCCCTGCGCCATCAACGTGCACGACACGGGCGCGGTGGGCGCGGTGAACATGGAGCGCCTGAACCTGGTCTCATCCATCATCGACCGCACCATAGAATTCATCGACCAGGTCTACATCCCGGACCTGCTCGCCATCGCCTCGTTCTACAAGGGCTGGCTGCACGGCGGCGGCTTGTCGGGACAGAGCGTGATGTCCTACGGCGACATCCCGGATCACGCCAACGATTTCTCGGCGAAAAACCTCATGCTGCCGCGCGGCGCCATCATCAACGGCGACCTATCCAGGGTGCACGAAGTGGACATGCGCGATCCCGAGCAGATCCAGGAATTCGTCACCCATTCCTGGTACAGCTATGCCGACGAGACCAAGGGATTGCATCCCTGGGACGGCGTCACCGAACCGAATTACAAGCTGGGCAAGAACGCCAAGGGCTCGAACACCAACATCGAACAGATCGACGAGGCCGCCAAATATTCCTGGATCAAGGCGCCGCGCTGGCGCGGACACGCCATGGAAGTCGGGCCCCTGGCGCGCTACATCATCGGCTACGTGCAGAAGAATCCCGAATTCAAGGAGCCGGTGGACATGGTGCTGAAGAAACTGGACGTGCCGATCAATGCCCTGTTCTCCACGCTGGGCCGCACCGCGGCGCGCGGGCTGGAGGCGTCGTGGGCGGCACACAAGATGCGCTACTTCCAGGACAAGCTCGTGGCCAACATCAAGGCGGGCGACCTGTCCACGGCGAACATCGACAAATGGGAACCCAAGACCTGGCCCAAGGAAACCAAGGGCGTCGGCTTCACCGAGGCGCCGCGCGGCGCGCTCGGGCACTGGGTGCGCATCAAGGACGGCAAGATCGACAACTACCAGTGCGTGGTGCCCACCACCTGGAACGGCAGCCCGCGCGATCCCAAGGGGCAGATCGGCGCCTTCGAGGCATCGCTCATGAACACGCCGCTCGCCAAGGCTGACCAGCCGCTGGAAATCCTGCGCACCTTGCACAGCTTCGATCCCTGCCTGGCGTGCTCCACCCATCTGATGACGCCGGATGGGGCGGAGATGCTCTCGGTCAAAGTGCGCTAAAAAGGAGCCCAGCCATGTCCATGCAAAAAGTCCAGGCGGTGTACGTGTACGAAGCGCCGCTGCGGCTGTGGCACTGGGTGAATGCGCTGTCCATCGCGGTACTGGCGCTCACCGGCTACTTCATCGGCAGCCCGCTGCCGACGCAGCCCGGCGAAGCGAGCGCGAATTTTCTCATGGGCTATATCCGCTTCGCGCACTTCACCGCCGCGTATGTGTTCGCCATCGGCTTTATGGCGCGCATCTACTGGGCGTTCGTCGGCAACCACCATGCGCGGCAGCTTTTCACCCTGCCGATCTTCACCTCGCAGTGGTGGCAGGAAGTCTTGTTCGAGGCGAGGTGGTACCTGTTCCTGGAAAAGGAGCCCAAGAAATACGTCGGGCACAACCCGCTGGCGCAACTGTTCATGTTCGTCTTCGTCACCTGGGGCTCGATTTTCATGATCTTCACCGGCTTCGCGCTGTATGCCGAGGGCGAAGGGCGGGGCAGCGGGTTCGACCGACTGTTCGGCTGGGTGATCCCGCTGTTCGGGCAGAGCCAGGATGTGCATAGCTGGCACCATCTCGGCATGTGGTGGATCCTGACCTTCGCGATCATTCACATTTATGTCGCGATCCGCGAGGACATCATGTCGCGCCAGAGCATCGTCAGCACCATGATCAGCGGCTACCGCATGTTCAAGGACGAGCGAAAATGACGGACCGCCCCCTGGATATCCTGGTCCTCGGTATCGGCAACGTGCTGTGGGCGGATGAAGGATTCGGCGTGCGCGCGGTGGAAGCGCTGCACGAGCAGTACGAGTTTCCGCAGCAAGTGCGGCTGATGGACGGCGGCACCCAGGGCTTGTACCTGGTGCAGTACGTGCAGGCGGCGCGCCGCCTGCTGGTGTTCGACGCGGTGGATTATGGCCTGCCGCCGGGTACCATCAAGCTGGTGCGCGACGATGAAGTGCCGCGTTTCATGGGGGCCAAGAAAATGAGCCTGCATCAGACCGGGTTCCAGGAAGTGCTGGCCGCGGCGGCGCTTACCGGGCGTTACCCCCAGGAACTGCTGCTGATCGGCGTGCAGCCGCTGCAACTGGAAGATTACGGCGGCAGCCTGACGCCGGTGGTGAAGGAACGCATGCCGGAGTGCCAGCATCACGCCTTGCAACAGCTTGCGGAGTGGGGCGTGCGGCCGGCGCCGCGCACCCGGCCGCTGGCCGCGGACGAACATCTGAGCCCCCGTGCTTTGGGCCTCCAGGATTATGAATCGGGGCGGCCGGGGGCGGACGAGGCCTGCCGTATTGGCGACGCCCGGGTATTGTTCGGGTAGCGGCGTCATGTGTCTGGGCATTCCCATGCAGGTGATCCGCATCGAAGGCGTATTCGCCGTGTGCCAGGGCCGCGGCGAAACGCGCCGGCTGAACATGTCCCTGCTCGGCGAGCAGCCGGCTGGCACATGGGTGCTCGCGCACCTGGAGTGGGCGCGCGAGGTCTTGAACGCGGACGAGGCGGCGCGCATCGCGGCGGCGCTCGATGCCCTGGAGCGCGTCATGCAGGGCGGAACGGACATCGACGACCTGTTCGCCGATCTGGTGGGACGCGAACCGCAATTGCCGGAATTCCTACGGAGTAAAGCATCATGAACATGAGCGGGCAGACGGTTGGCGGAGCTGCGGCGATGGCGCCGCGCTCCGCCTCTTTTTCCGGCACTTTCTCGCGTCTCGTCTCGGTGCATGGGGCGGTGGAAGTGGGCGTGGCGGAGTATGAGGAATTCGTCGGAGGGCGCGGAAACAGTCTGCTGTTTTTTTCCGGCGATCCCGGGCGCTATCCGGAGAGCCTGGACGTGGCCGCGGTCCTGCCCGAACTGATGAAGGCGTTTCCGAACCAATTTCGTGCCGGCCTGGTGCGCGCGGAGGCGGAGGTGGCGCTACAGGTCAAATTCGGTTTCGGGACGTGGCCCGCACTGGTGTTTCTGCGCGATGGCGCCTACCTCGGCGTACTCACCGGCATGCGCGACTGGGACGACTATTTGAGAGAAATACCCGCCCTGCTTGCGGCACCGGCCAGCCGCCCTCCCACCCTGGGTGTGGCGGTGCACGGTGAGGCAAGCGGCGGTTGCAGTTCGTGACCAATTCAAGAACCCTTCAGGAACCTAAGGAGTGCAGGCAATGAAAAGAAAATCGTGGATGGTTTCAATCGCTGTCATGGCGGGTTCGTTCGCCGCGGAAGCCCAGGCGCATGTGGGTGTCCATGCCGCCGGCCTCGCTGCCGGCATGATTCATCCTTTCACCGGGCTGGATCATTTGCTGGCCATGATCGCGGTCGGCGCATGGGCGGCGCAGCAGGGGGGCAGAGCGCGCTGGGCCGTGCCGCTGGCCTTCGTCGCCATGATGGCAGCGGGCGGCGCCTGGGGTGGTCTGGGGGGGTGGTTGCCGGGCGTCGAATCGGGCATCGCCGCTTCCGTGCTGGTGCTGGGATTGCTGATCGCTTTTTCCGCGCGCTTGCCGCTGGCCGCCGGCATGGCGCTGGTGGGTGCCTTCGCGCTGTTTCACGGTTATGCCCACGGCGTGGAAATGCCGGCCGGGTCACCGTTGTACGCGCTTGGTTTCGTGCTCTCCACGGCGTTGCTGCACGCAGCGGGACTGGGCGCCGGGTTGGCGCTGAAGGCCAGGCTGGTGCGGCTGGGCGGCGCAGGCCTGGCGCTCGCCGGCATGTGGATGCTGGCCGGTATTTAGCCGGGGCACTTCATGAAGACAATCGACATTCCGGTGGTGCCCTGGGGCGCAGGCTCGCAGCCCCTCGATGAAGACGGCGCGCTCGCCTACATGAGCATGCCCGAGGCGATGGCGGTCTATTCGGCTCCCGTGCTGCCGGAGGCGGAGCATGTCGCGCATTTGACGGGCGCCAAATGCGCGCTGGCGCAAGTGCGCGATGCCCTTGCGGACCACGGAAGGAAAGGCGAAGCGGCGGGCATCGATGTCAGCCGCCTTTCCGCGGAAGAGCAGATGCTGGTCAACCAGGTGTTGGGCGAGGGCGAGGTGAGCATCAAGCTCGGCGGGCCGTCCCCCGCGCGCATCCAGGAGTCGGTGTTGACCGGCGTTTGGCGGGTGCGCCGCTTCAGCGCGGACGGCCTGTGCGAGCAGGACACGATCGAGGTATGCGACATCCCCGCCATCGTCGCCACGAGCGTCGAAGCCGCCGCGACGGATGCGCTGCAATGGCGGGATGCGCCACCGGCGGGGACGATCAATTCGCCCTCGGTGCTGGTCGAGGTGCAGGAGCGTGCGCGTCTCTACCGCGAGACGGGTGCGATGCATGTCATCAATCTGACGCTGCTGCCCCTGTCGCCGGAGGACCAGGTTTTTCTGGAACAGGCGCTGGGCCAGGGACACGCCGACATTCTTTCGCGCGGCTACGGAAGTTGCCGGATCACCGGAACCGCGCTGAAGAATGCATGGTGGGTGCGCTACTACAATTCCCAGGACACCATGATCCTCAACACCATCGAGATCGGCGGCGTGCCCGAAGCGGCTCGAGCGGCGCCGCAGGACATGGAAGACAGCGCGCTACGGCTGGGCGAAATCCTGCAATGGATCGACGGCGATGACGAGCGCGGCCGCTGAACTTGACCTCACGGGCGAAGCGGCCCGGCGCGAATGCAAGATTTGCTGGCATGTCTACGATCCCGCGCTGGGGGATGAGGTTTGGCAGATTCCGGCCGGAACGGCTTTCGAGCGGTTACCCGCCCATTGGCGCTGTCCGGTGTGCGATGCCGCCAAGGATGGCTTTCTGGTGCTGGATCGATAATGGCGGCACAAGGCCTTGCTGGGTACGCACCCGCGCCGGCTGGGCTGGCGAGAGGGCTGGAAGCGGTCTTTGCCGAAATCCAAGCCTCGCGCATGGCCGACGTGCCGATGCTGAATTCCGCCTTGCGGGTCGAGGCCGTGTCCTTCCTCTCCTGGAATGAAAACTGGCTGGGCATTCTGGTCACGCCCTGGTTCATGAATCTGATGCTGCTGCCGCGCGGCGGGCATGCGTGGTCCGGCCTCACAACCGGCCAGACCGTCGTGCATGCCTTCCCTTCCGGGGAATATGCCTTCATCGTGGGACAGGAAGCGGCTTTGGGCCAGGGCCAGTATCAGTCTTGCTCGCTGTTTTCCCCGATGTTCGATTTTCCGGACCAGGAATCGGCCCGCGCCACGGCTATGGCAGCGTTTTCGCATCTGTTGGCCGGCGCCGCGGCGCAGGAAGCGCCTGCGCTATCGCGGCGCAGGTTCTTGTTGGGCGGCGCAACGAGTGGGGCTTGAAGGCAGCCTGCTCATCGCGGTGGCGTGGGACGGGCGCCTGGTAAGAAAGGTGGAGATCGGCTCCAGCCGGCCGGTGGACGCCTGCCGCGTGTTTCAAGGCAAGCCGGTCGAGCAGGCGGCCGCCATGCTGCCGCTGTTGTACACTGTCTGCAGAACGGCCCAAAGCGTGGCCGCCGCGGAAGCTTGCCAGCGGGCATGCGGCATGGCGCCCCGCGCATCGGTGCGGCGCACGCGGCAACGGCTGGTGCTGGCGGAAATCGCGCAGGAATATCTGTGGCGCTTCACCCTGGATTGGCCGCAAGCCACGGGCGAGCCGCCGGACGTGCATGCAGACGCGAAGGCTTATGGGGCACAGCGCGGCAAGCTGGGCGTGCTGTTGCAGCCGGTGCTCGCCGATGCCGTCTGGAGAACGCTGGGCGATGGCGAATGCGGTCCGCACGGCGAAGCGTGGGAAGCGTATTGCAGGGCCTTGGCAGAGTATTCGGAGCGAGAGATTTTCGGCATGCCTCTAGCGACATGGAGCGATTTCGACAGCGTCGATGCCTTGCGGACGTGGAGCCGGAGCGCGGCCACTGGCATGGCCCGCGTGATCGGCATACTGCTGGACGATACGGACCCGGGCAACGGGAACGCAATCGCGCCGATGCCGCCGGCAGCGGAGCTGGCGCAGGCGAGCGGCATGCTGGCGGCCGACGAGGATTTCGCCCGTCATCCGCACTGGCATGGCCGTCCGCTGGAAACCGGTGCGCTGGCGCGCATGCAAGACCACCCGCTGGTGCGGGCCGTGTTGGGCCAGGGCAGCCGTGTCGGGGCGCGAGTGGTGGCGCGCCTGCTGGAGTTGGCCTTGCTGCCGCAGCGCATCCGCGACGCTACGGGCGAGAGAGAAGTCGTTGCGGAAAGCGTTCCGGGAGTTGGAGAAGCCTGGGTGGAAACGGCGCGCGGGCTGCTGCTGCATCGGGTGGAAGTCGCGGCAGACCGGGTGAGCCGCTATCGGATACTGGCGCCGACGGAGTGGAATTTTCATCCCCAGGGCGCATTGGCGCAGGAGTTGTCCGGCATGCGCGCGGAGACCGAGCCGGCGCTGCGCGGAAAGATTGCCCAGGCGATGCTGGCACTCGATCCCTGCGTGGGCTATGAATTGACGGTGGCGCCTCATGCATGAAATGTCGCTGGCGCAAGGCGTGCTGGATATCCTGCAGGACACCGCCAGGAAGCAGGGATTTTCGCGCGTGAAAACCGTGTGGCTGGAAATCGGTGCGCTGGCCAGTGTGGACCCGGAGGCGATCCGGTTCTGCTTCGATGCGGTCACCCGGGATACGCTGGCACACGGCGCCGAACTGGACATCGTCCCCATCCCCGGCCAGGCCTGGTGCATGCAGTGCTGCCAGGCGGTTACGATTGCGGCGCGCATGGAGCCTTGCCCCGTCTGCGGCGGCTATCGCCTGCAGGTGACGGGCGGCGATGAGATGCGGGTCAAGGAATTGCAGGTGGAGTAAAGGAGACGGCTATGTGTACGGTTTGCGGATGCGGTACGGGCGGGGAGGCTGTTCACTCTCACGATCATGGGCATGCGGGAACGGGCTATCGCCCGGTGGCGGGCGGGGCCTTGCATTTCGGGCTGGGGCCGGCCGGCGTCCACGTGGGGGGCATGAGCCAGCAACGGCTGGTGCAGGTGGAGCAGGACATCCTCGGCAAGAACAACGGCTATGCCGAGCGCAACCGCAAGCAGCTCGCAGGCCATGAAGTCTTCGCCTTGAACCTGGTGTCCAGCCCCGGCTCCGGCAAGACCACGCTCTTGACCAACACCATCGAGCGCATGAAAGGCGACCTGCCGATTGCCGTGATCGAAGGCGACCAGCAGACCAGTTTCGACGCGGACCGGATACGCGCCACAGGCGTGCCGGCGATCCAGATCAATACCGGCAAGGGCTGCCATCTCGACGCGCACATGGTGGAACACGCGCTGGAGCAGTTGCCGCCGCTCGATAAGGGCCTGCTGCTGATCGAGAACGTGGGCAACCTGGTATGCCCGGCCGCCTTCGACCTGGGCGAGGCGCACAAGGTGGCGATCCTGTCCGTGACCGAAGGCGAGGACAAGCCGCTCAAGTATCCAGACATGTTTCACGCCGCTTCGCTGATGATCCTGAACAAGATCGACCTGCTGCCCCATGTGCGTTTCGATGTGGAGAAATGCATCGAGTATGCGCGGCGCGTCAATCCCGACATCGAAATCATCCGCCTGTCCGCGCAAAGCGGGGAGGGCATGGAGGAATGGATAGCCTGGATACGCCGGGAGATGCGCGCGCTGGAGCAGACACTGCCCGTCGCAGAGAGGGAGCCGGCCTGAACATGGGCGCACCGGCAGCCATGTACGAGGAACGGCAGGGCCTGGTGCGGGTGCGCGGCGTGGTGCAGGGGGTCGGTTTCCGTCCCTTCGTGTTCCGTCTTGCGGCGGAACTGGGCTTGCAGGGCTGGGTGCGCAACGACGTCGAGGGCGTGGAAATCGCCGTGCAAGGCGAGAGCGCATCCATTCGCGCCCTGCTGCGCCGGTTGCAGGACGAGCCGCCGCATCTGGCGCGGGTGGAGGCGGTAGAGTTCAGGCCCATGGCGTGGCAGGAAGGGCTCGCGGGATTCACCATCCAGCCCAGCGGATACGGTGCCGCCGGCACCGGCATAGCGCCGGACGCCGCCGTCTGCCCGGATTGCCTGGCGGAGCTGTTCGACCCCAGCGACCGGCGCTACCGCTACCCCTTCATCAACTGCACCCATTGCGGCCCGCGCTACACCATTACCGCGCGCCTGCCCTACGACCGCCGCAACACCAGCATGGCCGGGTTCACGCAGTGTCCCGCCTGCCAATCCGAATACGAGCGACCCCTGGACCGGCGTTTTCATGCGCAGCCCAATGCCTGCCCGGCCTGCGGCCCCCGCTTGGCGCTGCTCGATGCACAGGGCAAGGCATTGGCGGCAACGGACGCGATCGCCGCCGCGCTGCGGCGGATAGCCATGGGGGAGATACTCGCCATCAAGGGGCTGGGCGGCTTCCATCTGGTGTGCGATGCGCGCAATGCCCAAGCCGTCGCGCGCTTGCGCCAACGCAAAGCGCGGGAGGAAAAACCTTTCGCCGTGATGGTGGCCAATACCGCTTCGCTTGAATCTTTCGCCCATGCAAGCCAGGCCGAGATCGAACTGCTGGCATCCTGGCAAAGACCCATCGTGCTGCTCGACAAACTGCATGATTGCGATCTCGATTTGAGCGGGGTAGCGCCCGGCATGTCGCGGCTGGGCGCGATTCTGCCCTATACGCCTTTGCACTATCTGCTGTTCCACGAAGCAGCGGGGCGACCCGCAGGCACGGCGTGGCTGGCGCAGAAAAACGACCTGGCCCTGGTGATGACCAGCGCCAACCCCGGCGGCGAGCCCCTGGTGATCGCAAACGCTGAAGCCGTGGCCCGGCTGGGCGCCATCGCCGATGCCTTCGTCGTGCACGACCGCGACATCCTGCTGCGCTGCGACGACAGCGTGCTGCGCTGGGATGGCCAGGCGCCCGCCTTCGTGCGCCGCGCGCGCGGATTCACGCCCCTGGCCATCAAGCTGCCCCGTTCCGGGCCGTCGGTGCTGGCCTGCGGCGCATGGCTCAAGAACACCGTGTGCGTGACGCGCGGCGACGAGGCTTTCCTGTCGCAGCATATCGGCGATTTGGATAACGTGGCCACGCGCGAAGCGCTGGAGCAAACCGCCTTGCATTTGATGCAGGTGCTGCGCATCGAACCCGAAATCGTCGCCCACGACCTGCATCCGGATTTTTTCAGCACGCAGTTCGCCGCGCGGCTCGCGGCGGAGCGCGGCGTGCCGGCGCTGGCAGTGCAGCATCATCATGCCCACATCGCCGCCGCGATGGCGGAACACGGAATCGAGCAACCGGTGCTGGGCCTCGCCTTGGACGGCGTCGGCCTGGGTAGCGACGGAAGCGCCTGGGGCGGCGAGTTGCTGCGCGTGGATAGCACAGGCGGCTTTAGCCGCCTCGGGCACTTGCAGCAACTGGCGCTGCCCGGCGGCGACCGGGCGGCGCGCGAACCATGGCGCATGGCGGCCAGCGTGTTGCATGCGCTGGGGCGCGGCGAGGAAATCGCGCGACGCTTTCGGCAACCGGCGGCCACAGTCGTGGAGCAAATGCTGGGGACAAACGTCAACGCGCCCATGACCAGCAGCGCCGGACGCTGGTTCGATGCGGCCGCAGGGTTGCTGGGCGTGATCGAGTCATGCAGCTTCGAGGGGCAGGGCGCCATGCTGTTGGAGGGCTTGGCGGAACGGCATGGCTGCGTGGCGCCCTTGCCGGACGGTTTCGTTCTGGAACCGGATGGCCGCCTGAACCTGCTGCCGCTGATGGATGCGCTCGCCGACACGCGCGACGCAGCGTATGGCGCGGCGCTGTTCCATGCCACGCTGATCGAGGCATTGGCGCAATGGCTGGGCGCTGCCGCGAGCCAGACCGGCTTGACCACGGTCGCGCTCGGCGGCGGCTGTTTTCTTAACGCGATACTGAGCCGCGAGTTGCCTGCACGGCAGGCGCAATCGGGCATGCGCGTGCTGCAAGCGCGGCAGGCATCCCCCAACGACGGCGGCATCAGCCTGGGCCAGGCCTGGGTCGCCATGCAAAGCGGAGTTGCAACATGTGTCTAGCCATTCCCGCCAGGGTGATCGAACTGCTCGACGATAGCGGAGCGCTGGTCGACATCGGCGGCGTGCGGAAGGAAATTTCCCTCGGCCTGGTGGATGGGGTCGGTGTCGGCGATTACGTCATTGTCCACGTCGGCTATGCGCTGGCCCGGTTGGACGAAGAGGAAGCCGCCCGGACATTGGCGCTGTTTGCGGAAATGGGCGCCCTGGAAACAGAGGAGGCCGGCCATGCCGATTAAATACGTGGATGAATTTCGCGACGGCCAGTTGGCGCGTCGCATGGCGGAGAAGATCGCCGCTGCGGTACGGCCGGGGCGTGGCTACCGCTTCATGGAATTCTGCGGCGGGCACACCCATGCGATTTCCCGCTACGGCTTGCAGGATTTGCTGCCGCCGGAAATCCGACTGATACACGGGCCGGGCTGCCCGGTGTGCGTGCTGCCCATAGCGCGCATCGACACTGCCGTCACGCTGGCGCGCCAGCCTGGCGTCATCCTCGCCAGCTACGCCGACATGATGCGGGTGCCCGGCTCCAAAGGCATGAGCCTGATCAAGGCCAAGGCCGCGGGCGCCGATGTGCGCATGGTGTATTCGGTGACGGACGCGATGCGCCTGGCGCGGGAAAATCCACAGCGGGAGGTGGTGTTCTTCGCCATCGGCTTCGAAACCACCACGCCGCCGACCGCCCTGTTGATCAAACAGGCGGCGCAATCGGGCATCGGGAACCTGTCGGTATTTTGCAATCATGTGCTGACCCCGCCGGCGCTGCGCGGCATTCTCGACGCGCCGCATCCGGACGAAGGGCTTGCGCTGGACGGCGTGATCGGGCCGTCCCACGTCAGCGCCGTGATCGGCACGCGGCCCTACGAATTCGTGGCTACGGAATACGGCCGGCCGGTGGTGATCGCCGGCTTCGAGCCGCTGGACGTGATGCAGGCGGTGCTGATGCTGGTGCAGCAGGCCAACGCAGGGCGCGCCGAGGTCGAGAACGAATATGTGCGCGCCGTGACGCGCGCAGGCAACGCCAAGGCCCAGGCGCTGATGGAAGAGGTGTTCGAACTGCGCGAGCGCTTCGAGTGGCGCGGCCTCGGCTGGCTGCCCGCCAGCGCGCGCCGCCTGCGCGACGGCTATGCCGCGTTCGATGCGGAGCGCCGCTTTGCGGTGGAGGCGGCCGTGGTGCCCGACCACAAGGCCTGCGAGTGCGGCGCCATCCTGCGCGGGATCAAACGGCCGCAGGACTGCAAGGTGTTCGGCACGGTGTGCACGCCGGACAATCCCATCGGCTCCTGCATGGTGTCGAGCGAGGGCGCGTGCGCGGCCCATTACAGCTATGGCCGTTTCCGGGACCAGAGGGCGGTGAACGCATGAGCGCAGTCAGGAAGGATTACATCCGGCCGGTGGATTTCAAGCACGGCCGCGTCGACCTCACCCACGGCAGCGGCGGCCGGGCCATGGCGCAGTTGATCGAGGAACTGTTCCTGCACGTCTTCGACAACGAGTGGCTGCGCCAGATGAACGACCAGGCCACTTTCTCCGTGCCCGCCGGGCGCATGGTGATGGCGACCGACGCGCATGTGATCTCGCCGCTGTTTTTCCCCGGCGGGGACATCGGCTGCCTGTCCGTGCACGGCACCGTCAACGACGTGGCCATGGCGGGCGCAAGGCCGCTCTACCTGTCGGCGAGTTTTATCCTGGAGGAAGGTTTCCCGTTGGCCGACCTGCGCCGCATCGTCGAATCCATGGGGCGCGCCGCGCAGACGGCGGGGGTTCCCATCGTCACCGGCGACACCAAGGTGGTGGAGCAGGGCAAGGCGGACGGCGTGTTCATCACCACCACCGGCGTGGGCGTGGTGCCGGCGGGGGTCAACATCTCCGGCGACCGCGCCCGGCCGGGCGACAGGATACTCGTCAGCGGCACGCTCGGCGATCATGGCGTAGCGGTGATGTCCAAGCGCGAAAATCTCAGTTTCGAAACCGCCATCGAATCCGATACGGCGGCGCTGCACGGTCTGGTGGCCGCCATGCTGGACGTAGTGCCGGACATCCACTGTCTGCGCGATCCGACGCGCGGCGGCCTGGCAACCACGCTGAACGAGCTGGCGCGCCAGTCCGCGGTGGGCATGAACATCCGCGAGACGGCGATTCCGCTGCGCACCGAAGTGGGCGCGGCCTGCGAGTTCCTCGGCCTGGATCCGCTCTACGTCGCCAACGAGGGAAAGCTCGTGGCGATCTGCGCGGCCGCCGATGCCGATGCCCTGCTGGCGGCGATGCGCGGCCATCCGCTGGGTACGTCCGCGGCCATCATCGGCGAGGTGCGGCAGGACGCGAACTGCTTCGTGGAAATGGAGACTGCATTCGGCGGCCGGCGTGTGGTAGATTGGCTGACAGGGGAGCAACTACCCAGAATCTGCTGAGAAGCCCATGTCCAACCTGTCCATAGCCCTCCCTGTCGTCCTCGTAGTGGACGACGAAGTGCGATCCCTGGAAGCCATCCGCCGTACGCTGGAAGAGGAATTCGAAGTGCTGACCGCGGCGAGCGCGGCGGAGGCGGAAGACATCCTCAAGAAGGAATGGGTGCAGGTGATCCTGTGCGACCAGCGCATGCCCGGCGAGACCGGCGTGGCCTTCCTCGAACGCGTGCGCGCGGCCTGGCCGGATGTGGTGCGTTTGATCATCTCCGGCTACACCGACACCGACGACATCATCGCCGGCATCAATCGCGGCGGCATCTATCAGTACATCGTCAAACCCTGGCACCCGGACACCCTGCTGGAAAAAGTGCGCGAGGCCGCCCGCCTGCATCAACTGGGCAAACAGGACGGGCAACTGGCGCTGGAAATGCGCACCGCCGAACAGGTGCTGCGCGAGCAGGTGGAGCGCAAACAGGCGGCAGTGCGCAAGCGCTACGACTTCTCCCGCATCGTGCGCGCCGAGGACAGTCCGCTCAACGCGTTGTGCGGGACGGTGCAGCGCATCGCCGGCTACGACATCTCCATCCTCATCACCGGCGAATCGGGCACCGGCAAGGAACTGCTGGCGCGCGCCATCCATTACAACAGCGGCCGTGCCGAGCGGGCATTCGTGGTGGAGAACTGCGGCGCCGTGCCGGACCAGTTGCTCGAAAGCGAATTGTTCGGCCACAAGAAAGGCGCCTATACCGGCGCCTATGAGGATCGCATCGGCCTGTTCGAACAGGCCAGCGGCGGCACCATCTTCCTGGATGAGATCGGCGAGACCTCTCCCGCATTTCAGGTCAAGTTGCTGCGTGTATTGCAGGAGGGCGAGATTCGTCCGCTCGGCAGCTCCCGCACCCGCAAGGTGGACGTGCGCGTGATCGCCGCCACCAACCGCGACCTGGAGCAGGACGTGCGCGACGGCCGCTTCCGCCAGGACCTGTTCTATCGCGTCGCCAGCTTCACGGTCTGCCTGCCGCCGCTGCGCGAGCGTGTCAGCGATATTCCCCTGCTCGCGCGCTGCATCCTGGACCAGGCCATGCGCGCCTTCGGCAAGAAGGCGAAGGGTTTCAGCCGCGAGGCGCTGGCGCGTCTCCAGACCTACCGCTGGCCGGGCAACGTGCGCGAATTGCAGAACGAAATCTACCGCATGCTGGCGCTGGCCAACCGGCCCGAGCTGGGCGCGGAGTTGCTGTCGCCGCGCGTGCTGCATGCCGCGGCGCCGGAACAGGAAGCGGAGCTGGATTTTCTGGTAGGCATCGACGGCAGCCTCAAACAGCGGCTGGAACAACTGGAGTCGCGCATCATCCGCGAAACCCTGATCCGCCATCGCTGGAACAAATCGAAGGCGGCCCAGGAACTGGGGTTATCCCGCGTGGGGTTGCGCAACAAATTGGCCCGTTACGAAATGGAAAAGGAATGAACGCCGGTTTTAACGTCCTGTGGCTGCAATCGGGCGGATGCGGGGGCTGCTCCATGTCGCTGCTGTGCGCGGAATCGCCCGATCTGCTGCGCACCCTGGAAGGGGCGGGCATTCATCTGCTGTGGCATCCCTCGCTCAGCGAGCAGAGCGGGGCAGAAGTGCGCCGGCTGCTGGAGCGCTGCGCCCGGGGCGAAGAGCGGGTGGATGCGCTGTGCGTGGAAGGCGCCATGCTGCGCGGGCCGAACGGCAGCGGCCGGTTTCACCTGATGGCGGGCAGCGGCAGGCCGATGATAGCCTGGGTGCGCGATCTCGCGGCGGTGGCCCGGCACACCCTGGCCATCGGCAGTTGCGCGGCCTATGGCGGCGTGAGCGCGGCGGGCGACAACATCACCGAGGCCTGCGGCCTGCAATACGACGGCACGCTCGCCGGCGGCCTGCTGGGCGAGGGTTATCGGGCGCGCGGCGGCTTGCCGGCGATCAACGTGGCGGGGTGCCCGACCCATCCCAACTGGGTGACCGAAACCCTCATGAGGCTCGCCCTGGGCAATTTCGCAGAGGACGATCTGGACGGCTTCGGCCGGCCGCGCATGTATGCGGATCGCCTGGTGCACCACGGCTGTCTGCGCAATGAGTATTACGAATACAAAGCCAGTGCCGAGAAATCCTCCGATCTGGGCTGCCTGATGGAAAACCTGGGCTGCATGGGCACGCTTGCGCACGCCGACTGCAACTCGCGCCTGTGGAACGGCGAAGGCTCCTGCACGCGCGGCGGCTATGCCTGCATCAACTGCACCCAGCCGGGCTTCGAGGAACCCGGCCACGCTTTCCAGCAGACGCCGAAGATCGCCGGCATCCCCGTGGGCCTGCCCACCGACATGCCCAAGGCCTGGTTCGTGGTGCTGTCCTCGCTCTCCAAATCGGCGACGCCCAAGCGCCTCAAGGAGAATGCCGTGGCCGACCATCAGGTGGTGCCGCCCACCTTGCGCAAGGGCAAGCCTAGGTGACAGCCGGATGAAATCAACATGACCCGCATCGTCATGGGCCCGTTCAATCGGGTGGAAGGCGACCTGGAAGTGACGCTCGACACGGCACGCGGCAAGGTGCGCGCAGCCTATGTAAACGCGCCCCTGTACCGGGGTTTCGAGCAGATCCTGCAAGGCAAGGAACCGATGGATGCCCTGACGCTGGCGCCGCGCATCTGCGGCATCTGTTCGGTGTCCCAGTCGGTGGCGGCAGCCTCCGCCTTGGCCGACGCCATGGGCCTGGACACGCCGGAGAACGGCCGCCTCGCCACCAACCTGATTCTGGCCAATGAAAACGTGGCGGATCACTTCACGCATTTTTATCTGTTCTTCATGCCGGATTTCGCGCGCGAGTGCTATCGCGGGCGCGCCTGGTTTCCCGCCGTCGAAAAACGCTTCAAGGCCATGAGCGGCGAGGCCGCCTCCGAAGCGGCCGCGGCGCGTGCCGCCTTTCTGCGCCTGATGGGTTATCTCGCCGGCAAATGGCCGCATACCTTGAGCATCCAGCCCGGCGGTTCCGCGCGCAGCGTGGACGAGGCGGAGAAGACCCGGCTGCGTGTCCTGCTGCGGCAGTTCCGGCATTACCTGGAAAACAGCTTGTTCGGCGCGCCGCTCGAAGCCGTGGCCGCGCTCGACAGCGCGCGGGCCTTGGACAATTGGCGCGGCGAGGGTGCTACGGGCGGTAGCGACTTCGCCCTGTTTCTGCAAGCAGCGGACGATTTGAAACTGGAGCGATACGGCCGCGCCACCGACCGCTTCATGAGTTACGGAAATTATCCTTTAGCCGAAGGCCGCATGTTCCCTCCCGGCGTCTGGCACGGCGGGCTGGCGGCTTTGGACATTCAAGCCATCACCGAGGACATCAGCTATAGCTGGATGGGCGGCGCACCGGCGCAACTGCCTCCCGCCGAAGGCGTCACCCTGCCGCAAGCCGACAAGGAAGCGGCCTACACCTGGTGCAAGGCGCCGCGCCTGGACGGCGAAGTGGTGGAGACCGGCGCGCTCGCGCGCCAGGTGGTGGACGGCCATCCGCTGATTCGCGACCTGGTCGCCGCCAACGGCGGCAATGTGCGCAACCGGGTCATTGCACGCATGCTGGAAATCGCCCGCGTGCAGCTCGCAATGGAGGATTGGGCACAATCGCTCAAGCCCGGCGCGCCGTTTTGCCATCATGGGAGCATGCCCGCCGAGGCGCACGGCGTGGGTTTGGTGGAAGCGGCGCGCGGCAGCCTCGGCCATTGGCTGCATGTCTACAAGGGGCGCATCCTCAACTACCAGATCATTTCACCGACGACCTGGAATTTCTCGCCGCGCGACGGCCAAGGCATGCCGGGCGCGCTGGAACAAGCACTGGTCGGCACGCCGGTGACGCAGGGCGACGACGATCCGGTGCTGGTGCAGCATATCGTGCGCTCTTTCGATCCATGCATGGTGTGCACTGTGCATTGAATCGGATCGCGCGGAGGTGGCCGCTGTGCGCCTATGCTGCTATTCCGGAAGCGCGACTCCAGGAAGCTGTTGTCTGCCACGGCAAGCGCTATCGCCACACGTGGACAGAGTTCCATGGCTTTTGTAAATTGCTGTGGCCCGAGGAAGCCGAGAGGCTCCGCGATGCGTGATGGGGGAGGGCGGTTGTGATGCTTGGGCAGCAATGTCAAACGTATTTTCCTATGTCCGCACACTAGTGTCCGGTTAAATCGTGAATAAATTCAGTTGATTGTGATACACGCCCTTGATGGGTGTGTAGTCGGTGGCTGGAAAGGCTTGCTGCAAGGGCATCTTCTCGAAAAGGGTGACCGACAAAAT
>Ga0299912_10000533_pt1 | contig 32228 bp, 17 predicted proteins | sample RVTome_2_FD_207667 | JGI IMG/M metagenome (GOLD analysis project Ga0299912, IMG submission 207667) | Soil microbial communities from uranium-contaminated site in the Upper Colorado River Basin, Wyoming, United States - RVT95D214 (version 2) ... | reverse complement strand
TGGGCTTATAAATCGTGTCTTTTATGCCACACATAGCTGCCTGAGCTTTTGCAAAATCGTTATGGCCACCCGCCACAACTGCCGCCGCTATTGCTGAACCAAGTGCGCAACTCTGGGCAGAGCGAGATATCTTCATTTCCCTGCCGGTGACATCAGCATATATCTGCATAAGCAACGGATTCTTTTCAGCAATGCCGCCACAGTTTATTACCTCTGAAACCTTAACACCATATTCCTCAAACCTATTGATGATTGTAAGAGCCCCGAAGGCAGTTGCCTCAATTAAAGCTCGGTAAATTTCTTCCGGCTTAGTATGTAGCGTCTGACCTATCAATAGACCCGTCAGCCGCTGGTCAACAAGTATCGTTCTATTGCCATTATTCCAATCAAGAGCCAATAGACCCGACTGACCCGGTTTTAATTTCGTCGCCTTTTCAGTTAAAGCTTCGTGAGAGCCGGCTTTTTTCCCACCCGGCTGGATGTAGTTTACGAACCAGTTGAAGATGTCACCGACAGCTGATTGGCCTGCTTCGAGCCCGAAATAAGCCGGCAAGATAGAGCCATCCACTATACCACAGATACCGGGAACATCAGGCAGCTTCGCATCATTGGGGGCAACCACCATATCGCAGGTGCTGGTGCCGATTATCTTTACAAGAATTCCTTTTTTTATCCCCGAGCCCACGGCACCCAGATGTGCATCAAATGCTCCCATCGCAACAGCAATGCCTTTTGGCAAGCCCAGCTTCTTGGCCCACGCTTCGGTCAGGTTTCCCGCAGAAACATCCACGGTGAACGTCTTTTCACTGAGCGTCTTGCGCAGCTTTCCCAGTTTGGGGTCGAGTCTGGACAAAAATTCTGCAGCAGGGTATCCTCCCCAATCGTCGTTAAACATCGCCTTATGGCCCGCTGCACAACGACAGCGTTTGAGTTTCTGAGGCTCTGTGGTTCCCGTTAAAAGTGCCGTCATATAATCAGCATGTTCAACCCACGTATATGCCGCATCATAAACTTCAGGGTCAACTCGCAGGCAATGCAGAATCTTGCTGAAAAACCATTCCGACGAATACGTCCCGCCGCACTTTGCAAGATATTCAGGATGTTCTTTTTTGGCTAATTCGGTAATCTCAGCCGCTTCAGAATGGCCTGTGTGGTCTTTCCACAGCCAGGCATGGGCATTCGGATTATCCTTGAATTCATCGAGCATTGCCAACGGCATGCCGTTTTTGTCAACAGGAAGCGGTGTTGAGCCGGTAGTATCGATTCCAATGCCAATGATATCAGCAGGGTCAAATTTCTTATCGGCTTTCTTCGCCTGAGCAACAGTCTTATTTACAGCGACTTCGATGCCTTTTAAGTAATCAGCCGGGTTCTGCCTTGCCAGATTATGGTCGGACTGGTCAAGAATAATACCGGCTTCGCCGGTTTCATACTCATATACTGCGGTTCCAAGTTCATTACCATTGGTGACATCAACTATCAAACACCTGACCGAGTTAGTTCCGAAATCCAAGCCGATTGTATAAGCCATATAATTCACACCTCTGGAATAAATTCAAAAATTAAAGATTAAAAATCAAAATTAAGGATGTCGTCCCTAAGGAACTCCACAATTTTCCATTTTGATTTTCACAAGACTACCATTACCAGAAGTAAATATAAAAAGCCACAACCACAGCCAGTATTATCACCGTATGCACAATATCCCATGCTCCCCAGCTTCTTCTGGTCTCTTCAATCTGCTGAGGCGATGCAGAACCATACGTAAGCCCCTGCAGCTGTTCGGGTCTGGGCTTAGAGGTTATGAAGCTGACCAGCCAGATAACCACAAACGTAAGGAAGAACAGGAATACGCAATAGTGCAGCCAGTTAATCGCCAAAAACTTCATTGTCAGCAGGGACAAGCCGCTCACATCAGCAGACAACTTATGATTATAGACATAATCCTTCAATATCACTCCGCCTTTGTCTATGAAGCTAAAGTAAATTACCTTGGTCAGCAACCTGAACATCCCAAGGATAAAACTGATAATCAGCCCCCACAGTCCCGCTTTACCGGTTGCCCTCCTTGAAAACACGCCCATAATAAACACCGCGGCAATACCCGGAGCTATTAAAGACTGAACATCCTGCAGATACTCATAAAGCACCTTTCCTAGACCCGTCATTAGTGGAATCCAGACAATGCCGAGTATCGTCACGGTTGCGGTGGCGGTTCTACCTACAAATACGAGGTGCTTTTCACTTGACTGAGGGCGATACTTCTTGTAGAAATCAACCGTAAACAGCGTTGCCGATGAGTTAAATAGCGACGCCAGCGAACTCATCAATGCCGCAACCAAACCTCCAACAACCACGCCTTTGATACCTAACGGCAAAATCTCCCTTACCAGTGCCGGAAAGGCAGCGTCGCTATCCACTGCCCCGCTGGAAGTTATACCGAGGTTAATCATGCCTTTCTGGTGCAGGGCATATGCTATCATCCCCGGAATCATAAAAATGAAAACCGGTGTAAGCTTCAGATATGCACCGCAAATCGAGCCCCGACGCGCGGTCTTTTGGTCCGGTGCTGACAAAACACGCTGAACTATATATTGGTCTGTGCACCAGTACCAAAAACCTATTATCGCTGACCCCAAAAGAACACCTGTCCATGGGAAATCGGGGTCTTTATGCGACCGAATTATATTAAGCATTGAATCGCCATATTGTGTTACCTGTGAACCACAAATACCTTCGAGTTGTCTCCAGCCTGCAACAACACCATCACCGCTACCAAGCTTCAAGAGTCCAACAATAACGATAATAGCTGAACCGAGGAGCATTATAGGCACTTGAAGAACTGATGTATAAAGAACCGCCTTCATACCGCCAATGACTGTATAAAGCCCTGTTATCAACACGAGGGTAATGGCACTGAACCAGAAAAAGTCCACCGCTCCAAAAACAGGCAAAGAGATTGTTTTTATGTTTAACACAGTCTGAAATACCTTTCCGCCTGCCCACACTGTTACCGCCACCTTGGTCAGCACATAACTGACAAGGGATATTAGCGACAGAAAGGTTCTGGCCCCCGTACAGAACCGCTTCTCCAGAAATTCCGGCATTGTAAATACCTTGCTTCTGGAGTAATAAGGAACGAACACCCAGCCGAGAACCAGAATCAGCCAGGCCTGAATTTCCCAGTGGCTCATTGCCAGACCTGTTTTTGCACCTGCACCCGCTAATCCTACCAGATGCTCAGAGCCGATATTCGATGCCCAGATTGAACTTCCTATGGCCAGCCAGCCTGCTGCCCTGCCCGCAAGGAAATAATCTGCTGAAGTTTCCTCTTTCTGCCTCATTGAATACCAGACGACCAAAATCATACCTACGAAAAATAGTCCGAGAGTCACCCAGTCAGGCCATTGCCACATCGAGTTGGCCAATATTACAGTTCCGCACATAGTTCCACCTTTCAAAAAAGTCCCTAAATTTTCGAGCTGTTAAAATCGTTTTTTTACTTTGCAGATGATTCTACTAATATATCACTCCCTTTCAAGCATAATTTTCTCGGATTTAGGGCTCTCACAGTGCGGTTTTCAAACCTTCGTCAAGCTGGGTTCAACCGCACCGCGATTGTATTTTTGCTCTCATAAGTCAACCTCTTTTTCCTACTTCTAACTAAAGTGAGGGCTGAAATTCTACGAATATATGTATGTCATTCGTTAGCACAAAAGGAGTGTGGCTTTTCAGAACATCAAGAGGGCATTTTATAAATGCTAAAAGTACTATCCTTAAAAAGACGAAACAACAAACTTCTCATTATTGTCCTGACATCCTTTTTGGTTTTACTTAGCAAAGGTGTGGTTTTTGGAACAACGAATGTGGAAGAAAAAGTCCTCTCTTGCACGGCACTGCGGGCGATGGCAAGAGTGTATATGGCCTACGGTGATTATGCAAAGGCCCAACCACTTACAGAACAGGCATTGACTCTGGCAAAAACAAAAAACGCTCCTGAAGCCGAGGTCTGCTCGTGCCTGATTGACCTGGCATATCTGTATAAACATCAAGGCAGGTTAATCGATGCTGAAAAGATGTGTAACCTGGCGCTGGAGCTACAGAAAAAGCTCTACTATAAAAACCATCCATATATAGCAGGCACATTAAAGATTTTGGGTTCAATTTACCAGGAACAGTCCAGGTATCACCAGGCCCGCTCTGTTCTGGACCAGGCGATGGCCATTATGCAAACAAGTCACTTGCCCGACGACCCAGCCATGGCACCATTCCGGATAGCCATCGCTCAATTGCTGGTTACACAGGGCAAGCTAACAGAGGCCGAAGATTATTATCAGCAGGCGCTGAACTTGGTCAACAATAGCTTCGGACCAAATCGCCTTTATACGGCAGCATTGCTTGGCAAAATCGCTAATCTATATACACTACAAGGACAACTCCTTGAGGCGGAAAAGCTGATTAACCAAACCATAACAATACAAGAAAAAGTTTACGGCCCGGAGCACCATCTTATAGCCCCAACATGGCTGACCATGGCAGAGATTTGCCAGGCCAGGAAAGATTATACCGAAGCCGAAAAGCTTTTTAAGAAAGTTATAAGTGCAGTTGAAAAGCAGTATGGGCACGACCACCCATTAACCGGTAAGGTTTTAATGCTCCTGGGACAACTATATATAGCGCAGGGCAAGTATGATGATGCAGAAAGTATCTGTCAAGAAGCAGTAACAATATTAGAAAATTCGCTGGGACAAGAGAACGACAGCACGGCTATGGCCTTTAATAATCTGGCAAAGCTATACATACATCAAGAAAAATATCAACAGGCCCAAAACCTCTGTTGCAAGGCCCTAAATACGCTTGAAATCATCTTTGAACCCGACCATCCCAATATAGCAATGGTGCTCGATACAATGGCGCAGTTAGAGCAAAGAAATGGAAATGTCTTAGAGGCGGATAAACTAATCCAACGCGCAGAAAAAATCCGCGAACATTACAAACCAATAGCAAAAGCGACCGAATGAAAATATATCGTGTGCCACCGTATGCCGGTAAAAAAATAAGCCTGTCCCTTCTTGGGACAGGCTTATTTGATAACTGATTATTCGTCTCCTGCAGAAATCAATAAACCACCGTTTGTATCGTTTTTAGTGTTATAAAACTCCTCCACCTGAAGCTGCCAGGCGAGCTTGAACGTATGCAGTAAGTGCTGCATTGCCTGAGTCTGTTACAGGTGAACCGTAATTTTCCATTACGAACGCTATAGCTTTATCAGCCGACCATCCCATTTCATCGGTCAGGACTCCAACATAAGCCACAAGGGCATCAATCCATTGCTCGGCTGCAGCATAATACGTTTCATCACCAATATGACTTGCCAATCGTTCAGCAATCGCAGCCATTTCTTCTTCTGAAGGCGGAGCAGGCGTGGTAACAAATTCGCTAATGACCTGAGCCAGAGCGGCGATTCCAGTGCCCTCCGGGTCTTCCAGGACTACAGCAAGGTCTCTCAGTTTTGCAGCTATTACGCATGGCTGGCAATCTGTACTATAGACAAAAGCATTCGCTAAATAGACCTGAAGGCCCTCTTCATCAACGCCAAGCTCATTAGACAGCCATGTCATTAGAGCAGGACAACCTCCTCCTCCAAGCCCTGCATTCTCAACTCCAAATGACAACAGCCCACCAATTGGAGCAACCGACATCACTGCTCTGCTTTCAAGAACCCATGCTCTGCCATCGGTTATACTGCTATTTTCAAGACCAGCGCCTCGCATCACGTAGTTGTAACCCTCAGGTAGAGTCAAATCAGCCGGGAACGGCAGACGACCAACAGCATCTTCCAGCCACTCGGTTATGCGAGAACAGACTTCGAGTCTGTCTCCAACTCTGCCATCTGCCAGTGAATCTTCAAACTTTGTGCCAAAGCTTACTGTATCATACGCATCGGCAATCATAGCGCCCCTGCGCACACACTGCCAGCCGCAACCTTTGCCTCCATTCTTGGTCAACTCTCGCGATATGATATCAACTTCGCCTCCAAGATGTACATCACCGGCCGTACTGCCGACATAAATTGCCGCATCAAACGCATCACCCTCATCCCTCGCCTCTCCACCGATGGATACTCCCGGCTCAGCAAGGAAACCAACGCCTACGCGGTCATCAACACATTCAGCATAGTATGTCCCACATGCCCGCAGGTCGGACCATCGATGCAGAACCAAATCTTCAGCGCTCTGAATCACAATCGCTGCTTTGCCATCACCATAAGGCAGGTCAACACCAATGGGTCCCCAGCAACCAAACTGGTCGGAGCGACCGGTAATATCTATAGCAAGTGCGGGTCGGCCATCTACATCTTTACACGGTGTATAAATCCTGCCGGTTTCCGATATGATAGAAACACCGCCACCGACACACCAACATATACACGGATTACAGATTGCGGCTGTAACATCATCAGCAAGCATTATGTCGCCATAAGCGTGCAGGTAGAGGCTGCCACTACTCCACAACCAGCCCCAGCCGTTCAGCTTCTTTAACCAACCATTAGCGGTGAGCATTCCACCTACATCCACGTGCTGGTCAAACCAGCCTTTGAACTCTGTATTGGCATTCAAAAGAAGGTTGCCAACAGTATCAACATCACCCCACAGCTGTATTGTATGGTCACCGGCATAAAGGGAAAGGTCTCCTTCGCCATGGAGGTCACCATAGACCTTTATATCATCGTAGGCCTTGAGCTTCTTGCCATCAGCAACTGTGGTGTTGTCATAGGAGTGCTCATTACCCAGAATCAGGTTGCCCCATTGTTTACCGTGGCCGCCGGTAACTATCACGTCACCATCAAGCTCTATTGCATAACTGTTAGGAACCCAGCCGCCATCGAGAGTAAGATTGCCGCTTGTGACTTTGATTATATCGTCGTAAGCATACAGTCTCTTGCCCAAACCGCTGGCATCAAACTTCTGGCTGCCTTGACCTTTGGCAATAACTTTATCTTCAAAGGTCAAATCGCCGTCGTGGGTCGTAACATCCCCGTATAGATATATCTTGGTGTGACAACCACGACCAGCGTCAAGAGTAAGGGCGCCATCTGTAATCTTTCTTATATCACCGTAGGCCCACAGGTCGCTACCCCGGCCGCGGGCATCAAACAACTGGTCCTTGGGAGAATTACCACCGTTGGCTACAACATCATCTTCAAATATCAAATCGCCGTCATGGGTCGTTACATTACCAGCAAGGCGTATCTCCGAATCCCCACGACCTGCATCAAGCGTAAGACTGCCATCTGTGGTCTTATCTATATCCTCCTGTGCTATCAGGGCCTTACCATCGCTAGCCCATACCGTGCCTGCATCAAACCGCTGGGCACCATCACCATTGGCTACGACTCTATCTTCAAATATCAAATCGCCATTAAGGGTCGTTACGTTACCAGCCAGACGTATCTCGGAATTTCCACGGCCGGCATCAAGCGTAAGACTGCCTTCTGTCGTCTTGCTTATATCCTCCTGTGCTATCAGGGCCTTACCATCGCTATGCCATGTCGTGCCGGCATCAAAACGCTGGTCCTTGGGAGAACCACTGCCATTGGCTATAACCCTGTCTTCAAATATCAAATCGCCATTAAAGGTCGTTACGTTACCAGCAAGGCGTATCTCCGAATCCCCACGACCTGCATCAAGCGTAAGACTGCCTTCTGTCGTCTTGCTTATATCCTCCTGAGCTATCAGGGCCTTACCATCGCTAGCCCATACCGTGCCTGCATCAAACCGCTGGGCACCATCACCATTGGCTACGACTCTATCTTCAAATATCAAATCGCCATTAAGGGTCGTTACGTTACCAGCCAGACGTATCTCGGAATTTCCACGGCCGGCATCAAGTGTAAGACTGCCTTCTGTCGTCTTTCTTATATCCTCCTGTGCTATCAGGGCCTTATACTCGCTAGCCCACACGGCGCCGGCATCTAACCTCTGGTTGCCGGTTCCGTTAGCTACAACATCATCTTCAAATATCAAATCGCCATTGAGGGTCGTTACGTTACCAGCCAGGCGTATCTCGGAGTCTCCTCGGCCGGCATCAAGCGTAAGACTGCCTTCTGTCGTCTTGCTTATATCCGCCTGAACTATCAGGGCCTTATACTCGCTAGCCCACACCGTGCCTGCATCAAACCGCTGGTCTTTGTGAGAACTACCACCGTTGGCTAGAACATTATCTCCAAATATCAAATCGCCATTAAGGGTCGTTACGTTGCCGCCAAGCACAATACCTACATCTCCACCCAGTGTCAGAGAGCCGGCAGTGCTCTTATCTATATCAACGCCATCCTCTGCAACCAGCTTGCCGATGTAGGCGTCAAATCTCTGGTCGCTTGAACCATCGGCTGTAACATTATCTTCAAACGTCAAATCGCCGTCATGGGTCGTTACGTTACCAGCCAGATATATTCCACTACCGCCATTGAGGTTCAAATCACCATCGGTGGTCTTGTCTACATTTCCCGCAGCTGTAAGAGTCCCTGTTGTGGCCTCTATTCTTTGACTTACTCCACCATTAAGCTCAGTATTGTCATTAAGCAACACATTGCCGACAGCCACAACATGGTCACCGCCAAGATATATCGTTTCAACCGATGAGTCGATACTGATATTGCCACCTGCGTCAAGATTGCCGTGGGCAATTACATCGTCACCGGCCTGCAGTGTCATATCGCTGCCTGAGCTCAGGTCCTTTGCCGCTTCAATATCGTATGCGGATGTTACATCAATATCGCCGAGCTTGGCCCACAAAGACTTAGTGGCATCTTCGCCGCTATCGCCTAACATTATGTTGCCGCTGTTACCCGAAAGAGTAATATCATCAAAAGCCGTTGCTCCTATCGATTTCCATTGGTCGGCAGCATTCTGAGGCCTAAGTCCGGTTTCGACTGACGTTACCGAACCGTTGTTGCTAATCAGCTTAAGGTCGGTTTCACCTTGATGAGCAAACAGGAAATTATCTGTATTCAAATTTGCACCCTGCTCCAATATCAGCTCGCTGCCAAGCACTTGTATGACCGTATCTAGCGCAGATATTGCGCCGGTATCGGCTACAATCGTCAGCAAAGTGTGACCGGTCAGTGTCATTAGCGGTTGGCCTGCCGGATTTGAAAGGTCATTGATGGTAACATTATTTTTTGCATAAAGTGTTTTGCCGGCTGCCACATCGATATTTCCCCAGCCGGTAGTGCCATCACGACTCGTTCGGCCGGTAATGTTCAGGTTACCACCGTTGGCGCTTACATCACCGTTGAGCTGGATATCATTACCTTGAATATCCATGTTGCCGCCGGCTTCAAGGGTACTACCGGCAATAACGTCACCGCCCCCGGAATGATAAGGGTCGTATCCGCCGCTGCCCGGAGCGCCGCCGTGGCCGTTCTCATCAGCATTGAGAAACAAATTGCCCTTGGCAGACACAGCGCCCGTAAGGAACATGTCATGAATCGTCTGGAGAACGATGTCTCCGACGGTACTTGTCAAAACGCTTCCATTATTAACGGAAATTGAGGACATGCTGCTTTCGTCCTGAGTGTCACTACCATTCTTTATTCTTATACTTCCGGCAGTAATACTCTCATTGATATTAATATTATCACTGCCGTCACTCTGTCCGCCCAGCATCTCCAAATGACCAGCTAAGTTAATGGGACCGTTTGTAGTTATATCTTGCCTGGCGTTCAGCGACATAGAAGCCGCACTGACAGCGCCGTTGATTGTTGTGTCGTCCGAATTCGTTACCGTCAATGCTCCTGCATCGCTTACGCTGGCAATTGTCGTATCTCCATCATCACCGGAATTGAGCGTAAGATTATAGCCGCCTCCGGTAACTGCACCAACATTGAGAGTCGCACCATTATCTGAGCCGCCACCATTAGTTGTATCTAAAGTCAAGGTTCCGCCGGATATCGTCAAGGTGCCTATATCCATCCTATCGCCAGAGGTCCTCACTTTGCCTCGACCAGTGGTGTTCCCGGCAGTAGTATCTAAACCATTATTAAATAGTAAAATATCGCTATCCTCGTCACCCAAGGTTACGCCGCCGTTGTTATTGAAGGTCAAATCACTGCTTATTGTGGCATCTTCATTAAAGGCAACTGAATAGGGCCGTGCGTATGTGGTAACCGTAGAAGCATTTACATTGCCGTTAAATGTCACCCCGCCCGTTGCACCTGCATTGTTGCCCTGAAGTGCCAATGTACTAATTGAATTTAATGCTCCACTCATTGTGGTCGCACTATTACCGGAAATCAAAGTCAGATTATGATTACCGCCGGTAACCGCTCCCGCAACATTTAGAGGTGCTCCTGCCGGTGTAAGCCAGTTATTGGTCGTATCCAGGACCAATGTGCCGTCGGATATCGTCAATGCTCCTATATCCATCTGGTCGCCGGAGGTCCGAACAGCGCCTCGTCCGGTGGTGGCCCCGGCAGTCGTATCTAAACCACCATTAAATAGTAAAATATCATCGCTGCCGTTACCAAGCGTTACGCCACCGGTGTTAGCAAACGTCAGGTCGTCGGTTATGGTGGCGTCTTCATTAAAGGCAACTGAATAGGTCTGTGGAGCGGTATTGAGCATCGTGGCAGTAACATTGCCGTTGAATATAATATCATCACCAGTGTCAGTCAGCGTAATAGTAGTCGCACCGACGGCACCGTTGAATGTTGTATCGTCTGACTGCGTTACCGTTAACGTCCCTGCGTTGCTTACGCTGCTGATTGTCGTATCTCCGCCGGTACCAGAATTGACCGTAAGATTATTGCCGCCGCCGGTAACTGCACCAACATTGAGATTATTGCCAGCCGGTGTGCCGCCATTATTAGTTGTATCTAAAGTCAAGGTTCCGCCGGATATCGCCAAGGCGCCTATGTCCATCTGGTCGCCGGAGGTCCGAACACTACCTCTACCAGTGGTGTTGCCGGCAGTTGTACTTAAACCGCCATTAAATCGTAAAATATCATCATCACCGTTACCAAGCGTTACGCCGCCGGTGTTCTGGAAGGTCAAATCATTGTTTATAGTGACATCTTCATTAAAGGCAACTGAATAGCCCTGTCCAGCGGTATTGAACGTCGTGGCAGTAACATCGCCATTGAAGCTAATCACATTATCAGTGTCAGTCAGCGTAATAGTAGTCGCACCGACAGCACCGTTGAATGTTGTATCGTCTGACTGCGTTACCGTTAACGTCCCTGCGTTGCTTACACTGCTGATTGTCGTATCTCCGCCAGTACCAGAATTGACCGTAAGATTATTGCCGCCTCCGGTAACTGCACCAACATTGAGATTCGCGCCAGCCGTTGTGCCACCACTGTTAGTTGTATCCAGGACCAAAGTGCCGCCTGAAATCGTCAAGGCGCCTATATCCATCTGGTCACCAGAGGTTCTCACTCTACCTCTACCAGTGGTGTTCCCGGCAGTCGTATCTAAACCATTATTAAATAGTAAAGTATCGCTATCCCCGTCACCCAAGGTCACGCCACCGGTGTTAGCAAATGTCAGATCGTTGGTTATTGTGGTGTCCTCATTAAAGGCAACGGCGTAGTTCTGTCCATAGGTGGTAACCGTAGCGGCAGTTACATCGCCGTTAAACGTCATCGGACCCGTTGCACCTGCATTGTTGCCCTGAAGCGTCAGTGTACTAATTGAATTTAATGCTCCTCCCATCGTGGTCGCACCGTTACCAGAAATTAAGGTCAGATTATGATTGCCACCGGCAACTGCTCCAGTAATACCTATTGCCGCCCCTGCTGAACCCCAGCTATTGGTGGTATCCAACAAAATAGTGGCAGCATTCAAAGTAACCGAATCACTTATGGTTATTGGATTACCTGAAGTAACTATGTTCGCATTTAATGTTGTGGTTGCGCCGGAGCCGTCAAGAGTAATAGATGCATTATCAGCGCCTGTTATCTGACCATTGACGGCGATTGAGCCGCCCGATGGCGTTCGAATTGTTACCGGGTCATTGAAAGTAATCGCGTTAATTGCAATAGTATGCTGTCCGTTGGAACGACCAATCGTAATGCTCGATGCATTATTTGTTATTGCCGCAATTTCTGCCGTGCTCAAAGAATAATCGCCGGCAGCGCCACCGATTCCTATCGACCTGTTTTGGGTTGCCGGCTGAAGCGTTACAGCGCCCGTTGTGGTGATCGCGCTGCCCAGAGCTATTGAATCAGAAGTCAAACTAATTGCGCCGCTGCTCGCGTTGATGGCGGCATTCGTGGTTATACCTCCTGTGAAATCCAGCTGGACATTGCCGCCGGTAGTAGTAGTGATAGTTCCGCTGCTATTGCTTGTGAAATTATCACCGTATATTGTAATATCCCCCGTGGTTGAGTTTAAAGCAGCGTAGAGCGAAACGTCGCCCACGACGGGGCCGCTCGTGGACACATCGGCCTCCAGCGTTAAATTATGTGTTCCCGCTGTAATTGGGTAATTGACAGTTATATCATCGTGAGCTCGAAGAGTTAAATTATTATAGGTAGCATTACTGTAATCTATTGCGGCATCCACAGTAATATCGCCGTCTGCGCTGCTGCCGGTACCGGTCTGAACAGTAACATTGGCATTGTCCAAATGACTTAGTAAAGTAGTAACACCCAACTGGTTAAGGGTATTAGTGGATTCCCAAACATCCGGATTTCCGCCACTCCAACCAGTTCCTCCAGCAGTACCAGTAACAATAGAAAGGTTATAAGGGTCGATAAGAAAGATTCCGGTAGCTCCATGCAGTGCGGTGGTATCAACCAATCCCCATATTTCAATGTTCTGTTTACCGGATATTTCAATGAATCCGCCATCGCCGGACTCGCTTCCGCCTTTCGCTTCGATTTTCGCACCCTCCCAGAATAGCGCGGTATCAGGCGAATATACGATTACCTCACCGCCGTCGCCGTTTTCACCGGCGTTTGCGGTGGTTAAACTTTCGCTGCCAAGAGCGACTACCTCGCCGGCAGTCATATTAATACTGCCGCCGTCGCCATCAACGCCATCGGCACTAAGAGTCCCGAACTGTCCGACCCTGCCGACGCCGCCCGCCTCCGGCACATCGACAGCATTGGAAAACACATCGCCGGCAGCAAGGACTATTTCTCCGCCTGCTGCCTCGATTGTTCCGGAGTTTATAACTGTATGGTCCTGCTGCGAAGGGGCAGCTAACTTCTTGACAACAACGTCACTGCCCGGCTGTGCAAGCCACACCTCTTCGCCGGCGGCCAATACAACCAATCCGCCCGGGCTTATTATCGTTCCCGCATTGAGAACATTTTTGCCGACAAGATAAACGCTGTCAGCCGCGTTGATAATGCCATAGTTCTCTACTACTCCGTCGCCCAATAATTCAAACCTCATTTCAATGGGGTTAACCACATTTGTTGCATTGAGGAAATCCTGGTCTGTCATTTTCAAACTGGAAGCGACCAGCTGAGTGACATTGATAGTTGACCCGGGGCCGAAGATTACTCCGGCTGGATTAATGATGAAAACTCGGCCGTTAGCAAGGAGACTACCATAGATACCCGTCGGGGACCCATCGTGTATCCTGTTCATTACAGCAGAGCTGGGTCCGCCGAGCTGATGGAACTGGGTTACCGCACCAGAACCAATATCAAAATTGTTCCAGTTGATGACTGTCTGATGAGCAACGTCTTTAATGTCCAGACGTCCCGGGCTATAGTCGAAGCTGCCGACGCTGCCTTCCGGAACACCCAGCACTCCGCTGGGAAGCGTCCCCGGCAGAGGATCTGCATCAGCCATAACAACTGAAATTAAACTGGTTAAGAACATACATCCCATCAGGGAGTATGCCACGACTTGCATAAAATTATGCTGTTTCGAAACTCTGTTTGACCTTTTCATTTCACCTTCCCCACAATATTTTATTTGTGATTCATTTTTGTTACACAATACGTTGGTCTCCTCCTTGAGAGAATTGTTCTTATTATTATACAGGTTCTCCAGTCAAGTTGTCAAGCAAAAATTAAGCCTGCGGTTAGTTGTTTTGGGTATGAATTGATAAGGAAACGTTTAGTGCCGATAAAATGCCTTTTTAGACAATAAAACCTAAAAAGACAGGAATATCCAGGAATTTTACGAGGAAATTTCGTGCGGTGAAAACCAAAAGATTTCTTGCATTTGCCGCTATCAACAAATCCGGCGATTGGCCATTTAGCGATGTCCGTGATGGCTTTTTGGATATGGGCTCTACCGCAAACCAATCAGTTGTGCGGTAAACTATTTACCTCTCCAGGACGTTTTCGCAAACAGACAAACTTTGCTTATTAGCAATTTGAATATGGTTCGCAGTATTTCAGCCGATTACACCTTATTGATTACAACAAGTCTTACCACCGCAACAGAAAACCAAGGTTCAATCGACCACGGCCTTTGCTTGTGTCATCAGTTCCTATGAGCGGCCAGCCGTAATATACCGCTCCACTAAAATTGTCTCCGAGGTCAACGAGCGTCCCTATGCCTACCGAGCAAATCGTTTGCTCGCTCCTCTCGCCTGCCACGTGCGCTACATTCCTTGCTCGGCCGTAATCAAAAAAGGCAAGCGGAGCTACTCTCCGCAGCCAGGGCTCCTCTTTTTCCTGCTCTGACCCGGCTTCGGCAATCTCCTGAGACTCGTCATATTTTACAAGGTCAAACTCATATTGAACCGACGCAAGAACGCCGCCGTCGGCAACAATTTCATATTCCTCGTATCCCCTGACCGTATACATCCCTCCAAAGGTAGTCATCTTTGCAGGGACCAATCTTTCTTCGGAGGTTATCCAGCGGAAAGTGCCGCTAATCCGTCCAATCTTGTTCGGGTCCAGGAACCGGCTGTGAGCAGCAGTAGTAGTATAAATACTGAAGTCACGCTCTGCATTTGTCCGTGCACCAGTACCTGAGACCGGGTTCCAAAAATCGCTCTGGGTGGAACCGCCAAAATTCTCAAGCCGATTAAAGCTAAAAGAGGTGCTCGACATATCATCAGACCGATGGACATTAGCCCCCACTCCCCACAGTTCCATACTAACATCGCTTGCCATAGTTGGGAACAATGTTGGGGTTATCCTGCTTATCTCACTGCCCAGCGAACCGGTCACGTCAAAGAACCAGCCCTGTGTCTGGAATACATTGTATCGTAACGTGCCGCCGACGAACGAACCATTACCAATAAAACCTATCCCGCTTGCATCCTTGGCTATATCGAACTGGCTATAACCGGCATATACATTAAGCCGAGCCCGAGGCGTAAAAAACGGAATATCATAACTTCCATAAACCGAATATTCCTCCTCCATGCCTCTCTCCCACGGTGCCTGATAAATCACAGTTAATGCATCGTCTATACCCAAAAGATTGGTATTGACCAGGCCAACCCTCGGCGTCCATTCCCTATCTTTTGTGCCGCCGTTATCCAGCTGGATGAAAAAATGCCACGGGTTCGCCTCATAAATATCGTATCCAACGGCAAGTGAATTCGGTTCGGTGCCTCTGGTTACCGCCGCCGATACATATCTGTCCGGATTAAGGTTGAGCAGATTGATAAAATCATCCAGTTTCTTCTGTTCTGCCACCTGTCCGACTTTGACCGGCGACCAATTGTAAACGGCAGATTCGCGGAGATACCCTTTTTCCACTTTGTTCTTGTCAGGGTCGAAATAGTTTATTGTGATTTCAGTAATACAAAGCTCGAGGACTTTTACAGGTAAGATTCCGTCTCGCAATTCCACCCTGTCTTTAATTGCCTCAGCGGGCACATACACATATATACCCGCATAATTCCTCTGCTGGTAGGCCGAAAGTATGTATCGCGTAAATCCCTGAATCATTCTCGATGAGACCTGTCGCTCCTGGCCGGGCTGCTGAATGATTTCGTGGAAAATCCTCAAATCGTAAAGGTCTTCGCTCCCCGCCTGATGCAGCGGCTTATCCGAGGCATTATATACCAGGGGCATATCCGCCAGCAATTCATCAGTTGATATCAGCGAGTTGCCGCTTACTTGGACCTCTTTTACGTTAAAGCGCTGTGTCGTGTCTTCAGGGAGATTTAGTTTTTCAATCTCCTCTTCGAGCTTGGCTTTGGCTATCTCCGCAGCTTCCCACTTGGCCTTATCCTCGGCTTCTCTTTTAGCTTTAGCCGCCTCTTCTCGCCTATCCTGAATCTTTTCAACATCCGTGTCTTTCTTCTGCTCCGGTTGCGCTATGCTTTCATCAGATAAAGGTTCGGAAGATTGTTGCTCTTCATTTACAGCGTATATTCCAGACCCCAAACAAAGCAGAGCAAGAATAAAAAACACTATCTTCACTTTTGCTACGCCATTCATATTAATCTCCTTAAATTTACCGTTCATAACATATAATTTATCGGCTCAAAATAAGCTAAACAACCAAACTACTCTCACGAAAAGTAAAAAAACAAAGCAGTTATAGCAAGATGGTGCAATATCTTTTTATAAGAAAAAATTGAATTGTAAAGAAAAAAATACTTTTTTACCTCCCCAGTTATCAATACAAATAACCGATTTTTTAGCGTTCTCTCGGATATTTAACCATCCGCCTCTCGACTTTGGTAAATAGCCGATATTCCCTGAAACTACCATAAAAACCGTTGTAAATTGTGAAACTGGGCAAAAATTAAATGGGCAGGGGCGGAGTTGAACCGCCGACACGCGGATTTTCAGTCCGCTGCTCTACCGCCTGAGCTACCTACCCCTGGTAATTCATAATCAATAGTTAATAGTTCATCGATGAACGATGAACAATGAACCACGAACAATGGACTGCCCCGGAATTTAACAAAAAAAAACGATAATGCAAGAAAATTATTTGAACTGAGAATATTGTCCGTTGTTCATCGTTTCGCCAAAGCCGGCTGAACTATCAACTATGAACTATGAACTGCCTGGCAGGATGCAATCGCTCGGGAAAGACCGCACGTTATGGCATAGATGTCATTTATCTCATCGGCAGTTAATTTGTTCTTCGATGAGCGGTAAATCAATATAAAGCCCAACGACGACCCGAACAGCCCCAGTGGAATCGTAACGGCTGAGATTTTATTTAATCTGCTTAAGTTTCCCTGAAGACCCATCGCAAACATATCATCGACAGTGCACAACCTGTTCGATTTACAGATATTGTCCACCACCTCTGCGATAAACCAATTCTCAAGACGCTGCTTCTCAAGAGCAATTGGCTGGTCACTTTCGAACATATGCAGCTCAAAGCCCTCTGCTTGACGCAAAAAGAAGCTGACATTCGCATTGGCGATTTTCTCTTTGATGAGCGTGCTGGCCGTGTATAAAAGCATGTTCAAATCGTCTGTTCCGATGATAGACTCGCAGAAATCCGCTGTGAAACTAATGGTATTCAGTCTTTTGATAAAGTCTCGCTGGGCTGCAATAAGGTCATTGCAGAGTATATCTATTTTTCTTGCCTGCTTTCTGCGCTCCTTGTTCAGTTCTCCTATCAGCAGACGCAGTCTTTTGTGTCTTTGTTTATGGTCCACAAGCTAAATATTCCAAGAATTAATTTTACCGTAGTTCCTCAATTTTAATTTCGACTTAGTTGCCCGATGGCTTTAGGGGTAAAGAAGCATTTGGAAAGTGCTTATTATGTAGCCCTATAAACGACCGGTTATCAGTTTTACGACGGTTAAGGTATGCAAAGGCACTCACATCGGCATAAATAAGTGCGCATTGTTCCGGCTGTTTTTTCGGACTCGTTATTCGCAGATTGGCTGCGTATTCGTTTGCTGCGGAAAAACATTGAGATGAAAACAAAAATTAGCTATCTTGAAAAAAATGAAGAAAGAGTAATTCAGACTTGGCTTATTCCCAATAAGGCGTTGGCGCCCCTTGAATCGTCTGGGTCCATCTCCTGCCGTCTTTTTCAAATTCAACCTTGTCCTTGTGTATCTTGACGACCTGTACGTCGTGTATAACCTCTCCTTCGTGCACGATTCGGTAACCGATTATAGCGGCAGGTCTATCCTCACTGTAAAGAATGCCGGTTACGCGCTCACCCATCGGCGTAGTCGTATTGGAGGAAGAGCGGAAAACGGCTCGGCTTATCCTTTTCATCCCGGAAGTTCTGCCTTCTCCTCCAATCGTCAACAACGGCAATGCCCCAGACAAGATTATGATGACAATAACTGCTATATTTGCAACCCTACTGAGTTTACTCTTCCAGTATAGCCAGGTAGTCAAACTCAAAACGCATCCGGCAAGTGCCAACATACTTATATGAAACAGATAGCTGCTATTTCTTTGGACAGTTTCCAAAGTTGGTGGGAACTCCAGCTTGAAACCTAAATTACCTACCACCGCCCCGATAATCATTACTAATATAATCCATGCCACGACAACGAATACTTTGCCCCCGGTTGTTGGCGCATTTTTCTTTGATGTTCTGCTCTTTCCGTGCTGCCAGGTCGGTCGCATAGAAGCATTGCTGGTAGTTTTTTTAGAGGTGTCAACGTAATTTAGCAACTCCGTGATAGTGGGGTCAAGCAGTTGACGGAGTTTATTCTCCTGCTGAACCGGCACGCTCCCAAAATCAAGAAGCTTTGAGATCGCCTGGTTCGTTAACGTGTTATTCCTTTCGTGCTCTTGCACTATTCCTCAACCCATCCAAACAGTTCTTTCACAGTTTGCCCTGTAAATTACATCGAGTTCTATGGGGGAGAAAACTAACAGGAACACACATGAAGCTTTCTCACCACTCCTCCTTGATTATGAGACAGTATATACTTCAATAGAAGAAATGTCAAGGAAAAAAATAGATAAATTACAAAATTACAATAAATTTTACCTAATCTACCAGAATAACCCTTAAAAAGCGGCTTTTAGGCCAAATATGCCATTTTTTGCTTATATTACCCTTCCTGCTCAGGCAAAAATCCGGCTAAAATTCTGAAATTTTGGGCACAGAAATCCCATCTGACAGGGCAAAAAACCTCTCCATCGGTCTTTTTTATCTCTTTCTGTAGATGACGACACTGCTCAGAGAATCTACAAAAGCTTTCATTGGTTTCTTCATTTCCACAATAGGCGGGTCGGTAAAATCCAAGCTGCCGCAGGTTGCCTTCCATAAATCAAGCAGTGTCACAACCTTGGCTCTAAGTTTTACGCCACCGATTCGTCCCCTCTTGCATTCCACGATGCCGTGGGTCGCTGCCAAGCGTTTGTATAACCTTCTGCAGATACCCGATGGAGAAGTTTAGCGCCTTTGCAATTTCTTTGGCCTGAACAAATTCGGTAGTTTTTCTCTCCGCAAGATATAGGATTGTTTCAACCGACATTGCGGAAGAACCAAATCGATACATTCGGAACTACTTGAAGAAACGGTCAATAGTCCTGCTGCTTATAGGGCAGATGGCGCAGACCAGAACCTTTAAGGGCACACTCTATTCTTATAAGCAAATGTATCGATTTTGAACGAAGCTCTTTCAGAATACTTGAAACCACCGGTTATTGCAAGCCCCTTCGACCGAAATCTCTGTCCATACCGTCTAACATCTTAAGCAGAAAAATGAATCTGCCGTTTCTGCTACAAAAAGTCAACAAATGATACTCTATGGAAGCAACCTTACCGCTGAGAAAAATTGTAAGGTGATTTACAAAAAAACCCCTGCTGTGTGCAGGGGCGAAGGAGAAGAAGGTGAAACCTGTGAATGTGCGTTAGGACAATCTCAAAACCGTTACCTCTTCGGCAAGCTCACACCTGGCCTGAGTAAAGTCGAATAGCAAGGTCTCGCAATGATATCTTGTGTTTTGAGATATCTTCTTTAATTTTATCGGTGTTCAAGATAAAATTTCTTGAGCAGAAATAAAAAACATGCTTTGCACAGTGATTCTTTGATAGGGGGAAACTGAAAAATAAGCAGAAAACAACCTTTTAAGCCATCTAACTAATCACGAACAAACCTGTGGCTCAAAACGTATCATAAGTAGAACTCATCTCTCCTCCTTTAAAATAAAGGGGCGGCCAAAACCGTCCCTTTTTATTTTTCTTCTAAATACAAGCTACAAAAACACAATTTACTTACAGGGCAAATAAATCGTCACAGTGGTTCCTTTCCCAAGCTCACTTGCCATCTCCATCGAGCCGCCGTTTAATTGTATAAATCGGACAGCGTGAGCAAGACCCATCCCTCGTTTACGCCCTGCCGCCTTAACCGAGAAGAAAGGCTGAGTCGCTTTTTGGAGGGTCTGGGCGTCCATCCCACAGCCCGAGTCCCTGATTGACAACTTCACAAAATCACCGATTTTTGCCAGTTCAGCGGTAATCTTCACATACCCCGGCTCGTCTGTATAGGATTCAATAGCGTTCGTAATGATATTTGCGAGCGCCGATACAACCTGCGCCGAATCCACAAAAACACTTTTAGCATCATCGGCAATTTCAATTTGGGTATTGATATGCTCTATCTTCGTCTTTTGACTTGTTAATTGCACAGACTCATCGAGAATTTGTTTAATATCTGTTTGAGTCGGCTTTGGCTCCGGCGGTTCCGCAAAACTCATCAGGTCATCGATAACTTGGGATATTTGGCCGGCACTTTTCTCAATCTGATTTATGATTCGCCTTGTTTCTTTGTCGGTCTCATTCTTGGCAAGCAATTGCGCCCGCCCGGATATGACCGAGAGAGGATTATTTAATTCATGTGCGGCTCCGCCTGCCATCTCAGCCAAGGCACACAGCAAGCGGTCTGCGGAAATCTTTGGCTGGGTGTCCCTGGCCTTCGAAATAAGCACGGCAAAGTGCTCAGCAAAACGCCTCTGCCTTTGCCAGGCAAGGGACATATCCAAAACAGCCCCTGCTATCGAAGTGGCTGTCCTGAACTTCTCCTCAAACTGCTCTGCGTCGCCCGGCCAATGAAGCTCAAAAATAATTGCTCCAATTGCCTGCCCTGCGCAAAGCAGCGGCATTATCTTGGTCCTGCTCAAGTCAAACTCAATATCCAACTGCTCAAACAACCAATCGACATAATCTTGCGCATCTAAAATCGCAAACCTGTTTGCTATTGCTTTTGGTATCGCTGGTGTTGCGGCCGGCGTGCTTAATACAACTATTTTACTTTGCGACAGGTTCTCTACAACGATAGCTTCGAGCATTTGCAAGTCACCTATCGGGGCCAAATACAAACAAACCATGCCTGTTTGATAAAACTTTTGCCAGCGAGTGGCAAAATTCTCCGCTATATCGATAGCTCCGGCAGCCGAATTTACACTGAACAGGAATTCCGTTACAAAATCAAGTTGGCTCGAAACCATCTGCAATCGACAATTTTCGTCAGATAACCTTGTGTTGTTATGGACCAATTCAGCAGCCGTGGCGCCGGCAGCATCAGCATATCTTGACATCGCATCTGATATGTCCAGACCCAAAACTTTGGCTCTTTGCTCCACCTGCTCTTTCAGGCCCTGGCGAATTGGTTTTAGTTGCTCGATATCTATACCGAGGACATTAGCTATCGGCTCTATTTCCGCCGGCAAGTCAAAGCTGCCGGATTGCCCAATGTCGGATTGCCGTGCCAAAGAATCAGCTAATTGCACTATGGCTGCTATCCTTGCCCCAGATATGTTTTGATAAATAGTAACTGTGTCGCTGTGGTGGAGCCAGATGGCATGTTCGATTGCATCAGGCAGGTGCCACTTTTGAGCCAGACGTCTGCCCATAATTGTATGGTCGGTGCCAAGATAATTTCGCTCAATAGCGCAGGCGCCGGCTCTTTGTGATTTTGCTTCTTCAACTATGCGGACAAAACTCTTCGGCATCGCCTCTTCGAGCGCAAATTTTCCGATATCGTGCAGCAGCCCGGCAAAGTAAGCCAGATGCGAATCCATTTGAGGCAACGTGATTTCAGCAATACCCTTGGCGCAACAGGCCGCCGCGAGCGAGTGGAGCATAAGCTGTTTTCTATTGTAGTCCTGTCCCGGGCCCCGCAAGACCTTGACTGAAACAAGCGCATCGCACACAAGTCCTTCGGGAAGTCTATCAAGTCCGCTGCGAAGCGAAAATCTTTCATCAGGCAAACGAACCCCCTGCTGTTCTGTAAGCGAAAGAATCTTAGCGGCAAGTGCCGGGTCTGATTCTATAATATCAACCAAAGCTGAAGGCGAAAATTGACCTTGCTGGAGTCGGGGAAAAATTTGTGCTGCAACGCACGGCAGGGTTGAAAGTGAATCAAGCCGACCGATAGTCAGCTCTACCTGCTGGGCGACTGTTGTATCTGCTTGCTTATCCGGCATTTATATCCTCAATATGCCGCATTGCATATACTGTATAAAAAAGTATCAAAAACCGAAGGCAAAAACTTAAAACCATAATATAAAATCTGAAGGTTCAACTTTGAATCCGCTTTGAACTTCGGGTCGCAAGCTTTTGCTTTGAGCTTCTCGTTTTGCGCTCTCAGTTTTTTGTAATACGCGATATGCATCCCTGTCCTGAGCGTAGCCTGCACTGAGTTCAGTCGAAGCGCCGAAGGAACGCTATACGAAAAGCTATCCGCCGCTTTACCTATTTCATCTGCAAGACCGAGGTGATTCTGTCAGTAAGCTCATCAACGCTAAACGGCTTCTTTATGAAATCTTGTGCACCAGATTTGAGTAGCTGGTCGATTTCATCTCGTTTAACCACGCCGCTGACGATAATAATCCTGATGTTTTCAAATTCGGGATTCTTCCTTATCGTCTGGCAGACGACGTTGCCATTAACATCGGGCAGCATGTAATCGAGCAATATCAGTTCAGGTCGGAACCGCTGCGTTGCGATTCCTGCCTCATAGCCGCTGGATGCAGTCATGGCCTCGAACCTGCCGTCACGAGTAAGGATATCGACAATAAGCTCAACAATTTCGGTATCGTCATCAACAATGAGAACCTTCCTTTTGCCGGACTCGATTGCATCCAGAGGGATATCATTATCCTTCATAAATTTGACCAAACTCTGGCGTGGAATCCTGCGGAATCTTGAGCCGGGAACACGAAATCCTTTCAGGCGACCAGCATCAAAACATCGAATTATTGTTTGTTGACTTACTTTGCAAATCTCAGCGGCTTCACCGGTGGTAAATAAATCCTTCATTTTCTCCATCCCTTTTCTTTAACCAAATCCTTTTGTTTTAGCGGCGCACCAGATTGCCTTTTTGCCCCAATTTAACTGTATAAGTTTAGAATTGTCAAGTATAAAATAATATTAAAACTACAATTTTAGTCACAACAAGGAAGATATTATAAGTCGTTGGGTCAATTAGATAGCAATTTAAGGAAATTTTGGCAGTTTGGGCCATTTGGGAAAAATGCTTACTCATAGTCTCTGAACTAAAACAGGGCTCTCTGTAATAGGCGAATTGGTCTTTTTCAGCAGAATTTGCTCCGTTAAGACAGATGATTTGCAAAGATTAGAGAAAAAGGAATATCAATCACATAAACGACTTTCCGCTAAAAGAAGGAAAAAAGTGAGCAAAAATCTAAAAAAATAAACAAAAACGGGCAAAAATGCACTCTTTAGAAAACACAAGGCCACGTCTTCGTTCCTGCATCTGGTTTTTCGTATCTCGCACAACTTCAAAATCCGAAATGGCTCGACAATCCCTTCGGTTCTGGTTATAATTCGTGGATTATTTCGTTTCCTTTTTAATTTTGATGTGGATAAAGACGCAGAAAAATAGTCAACAGAAAGGAACTCGATTATGGGCAGTCATAAAAAGATTACACGTCGAAGTTTTTTGAAAAAGTCAACGAGTGTCGGCGTTGGAGCATTAGGTTTTCCGTATATTGTCAGCTCCTCGGCGATGGGTGAGGCGGGAAATTCAGCTGCGAGCGAGCGAATCACGCTGGGCTTTATTGGCGTGGGTAGTCGTGGATTCTATTTACTGCGTAACTTTATGCCCTTGAAGGATACTCAAGTCATAGCTGTGTGTGATGTGAAACAGACAAGGCGGGAAAAGTCCCAGAAGGCGGTGGATGAGCATTACGGCGAAAAGGTATGCGCCGTGTTCAACGATTTCCGAGAGCTTTGTGGGCGTATCGATATTGACGCAGTCGTAGTTGCCTCTACAGACCACTGGCACGTTCTGCATGCCTTGGAAGCCGTGCGAGCCGGCAAGGATGTTTACTGTGAAAAACCGTTAGGGCCGAGCATAGAGCAAGGCAAGATGCTGCGTCAAGAGGTGAATCGATACAATCGAGTATTACAGTTTGGCTCGCAGGAGCGCTCAAGCCGAAATACTCGTTTTGCCTGCGAGATGGTTTTAAGCGGCAGGGTCGGCAAAATCCATACAATCAAGGTTGGCTCACGCTCTTACACCAGCGACCTGAAGGATTTTCCTCCAATGCAGGTTCCGGACGGATTCGATTATGATATGTGGCTTGGCCCTGCGCCCTGGGCGCCATACACACCAAACCGGGTTAGTCCCGCCTATTGGTTTAACATCAGGGATTATTCACTCGGATTTATGGCCGGCACCGGAATTCATACCATTGATATGGCCACCTGGGGCAATGGGACGCAGTTGACAGGGCCGGTTGAAATAGAAGGCACCGGTGAAATTCCACGCGTTGGATTGTGCGGTTGCCCGACTGGCTGGGACGTAAACCTTAAATTTGCCAACGGCGTGACAATGAACTTCTCCGACGAAAAGAAAAATCCCCTCGGCGTTCGTTTTGAAGGCGCTGACGGCTGGGTGTCCGTAAAGGAAGAGCACCTCGGCGGCAGCGTTGATGCGGAACCAAAAGAATTGCTGCAAAAGGAAATCGGCCCTGATGAGGTGCATCTGCCGCAAAGCAATCACCACCAGCAGAATTTCTTAGACTGCGTTAGAAACCGGGCAAAACCCATTGCTCCGATTGAGTCGGCTGTTCGCTCGGATACGCTCTGTCATCTGAGTGACATTGCGATTCGAACGGGTCGCAAATTAAACTGGGACCCGGAAAAGGAAAAGTTCATCAACGATGAGCAGGCAAACCGATTGCTGAAACTGCCGTTGCGCAGCCCCTGGCACCTGTAAGAAAAACCTTTCTGCAATAATACAAGCTCGTCGGAATGTGGGCTCGAAAAAAGTCACAGTAGCCTGAAGCTGAGCAAGGCAGAGTAAAACAAATGTATCTTGCCTCCAATCGGCATAGGTTTTTACAAATCCGTATTTATTTACCGGCCGAGGAGTTAAGATATTCATTAAATTGTATCTTAAGACATAACAATAATAACTGGCAGATATTGTGTAAATGTAACGGTTCAGATAAGGAGCGGCAAAATGAGCAAAAACAGAAAAATATTAAGTTGGCTTGCGACTGGTTTGGGTGTCATCGCTGCAATCAGCATTATAGCAACAACTGTAATTCATGCTGAAGAAAAACCGTCAATCATTCAACAAAGCATAGATGCCCTGCAAACGGAAGCGATGAAGGACTCTGTTAAGCAACAAATAGTTGAATCGATAGATAAAAAGGTTGTGAACGAAATACCTGAAGGCAATGATATTTGTTATCAGATATGCCAGACCAATATGCAGTATGTGAACGCAGCGATGGTGTCTTTGAACGCCGCGTCCGGAGCTATTGATTCAGGTGACACGGTAACCGCCAAAGCTGAATTGGAAAAAGCAAAAACGCTTTTAACAGCAGTGAAGGAGTCTATGGACAAATATATGAGCCGGACGCCGGTTGCCAATGTTTACTGCCCTATCACTGGTAAGCCCATTGATCCGAATGCTCCAGAAGACCAGACCCGTATGCACAAAGGCAAGAAAATTGGCTTCTCTTCGCCTGCCTGTTCACTCGTCTGGGATACGCTCAGTGATTCCGAAAAGGATGCCAAGCTCAAGGGGCTCGAGGAGAACGCTCCTCCCGAAAACATATCACCAGAGAAAAACTTACTTCAAAGCATGCTTAAAGACATCATTGAAAAAAAGGCATCCAAAGAAAAATTTGACTGATTATGGGGGCGTTGAAAAACCTTAAATGGAACGTTTAAAGATTGCCACGGCCACCTTCGGTGGCCTCGCAATGATGCAAAAACCCATTGTTCGTCATTGCGAGGAGCGAAACGACGAAGCAATCTCGACTTTTTCAACAGCCCCATTATGAATTGGTAGATAAGAGATATATTCTGGCCTTGGCGCCTGCAGGTAGATTTCCTATTAGGGTCGGCGATGGCTGATATGATTGAGACTATATCACAAACTGCCGTTGCGCAGCCCCTGGCACCTGTAAGAAAACCCCCGCCTTAGTAACATCAATAAGATGTGGCTCGATTGTTACTTCATTATTAGGCCCTACAAAACCCAAAAATAAATCCGGGGGTCAAATACTTTTTAACCGAAATTGTAGTGCTTTGTTACAGCATCAGCGACATTCCAGGTGCACTCGAGGTCCTGCGGGAAAATCACAAGGTCTCCCGGGCCAAAACTCACCGAATTTTTGCCGTCTGTTACCGTTACTTTGCCTTCTAAAATAAGACAGGTCTCCTTTTCAGTGTATGCCCAGTCAAAGGTGCTGGGCTGGCACTTCCAGATTGGCCAGTTCTTGCAGGTTTTGGCCTCTTTCTCGCTCGGCTTTCGGACAATGACATCTTTTACGGTCGGCATAGCGTTTTGCTCCTTTGACTATTATCGATTGAGACTGTATTATACCTGATTCAGGCAGCTTTGGAATATGCAATATGGATTTTTGTGAAAAGATTGGGATAAGCGATTTTATTGCTACAATTTGGAAAGCAAGAAAACGGTGGAGCAGAAGCAGCTTGAGAAATTCAGGGTGTGGTTTGACGTTTATGTGGCCGGTTTTTATGGCGATGACGAGTTCGTAAATGCCAATTTGAAGATGAAAGAAGAGCACAGTCGGCGGACATGCAAAGAAATGATTTATCTGGCTGAGCAGCTAAACCTCTCATATAACCAGAAGCGCATAGCTGAGATGATAGCTCTTTTTCACGACATTGGGCGATTCGAGCAGTTTGTCAGATACCGAACATACAACGACCCCAGAAGCACTGACCATAGTCTTCTTGGCCTAGAGGTCCTTCGCCGGAAAAAAGTGCTTGTTGGGGTAGAGCAAAAAGAAAAAGAATTGATAGAAAAGGCGATTGAATATCACGGGCTAAAAGAGTTGCCGGGCGCTCTGGACGGTGACTGCCTCTTGTTTTCGAAATTGATACGAGATGCCGACAAGATAGATGTGTTCTATGTGGTAACACAATATTACAGACAATACCGGGATAATCCTCAAGCGTTCAAGCTGGAGCTGGAACTTCCTGACGAGCCGGGATATTCTGATAAGATAGTCCAAAGGGTTTTGCGCGGTCGGCAGATAGCTTACAACGAACTGCGGACGTTAAACGATATGAAACTCTGCCAGCTTGGGTGGGTTTATGATGTGAACTTTACAGCAACGCTGAAGAGAATAAAGCAGCGAAAATTTCTGGAAATGCTGATTGATTTACTGCCTAAAACTAAAGATGTTGAAAAAGTAAAAGAAAAGGTCTTTGCGTATGTTGATTCGAGAATAAAAAAAGGAATCAATAAATAAAAAGCAAAAAAAGAAAGTCGGCAGGGTGGGCCTTGGCCCACCAATTCTCTGAGGGGGGATAGGTTTCTGCCTTTGCGGCTACGATGAAAAAAAGGAGTCATTATGGAGACCGTTTTGAAAACACACATAGCCGGTTTTGAGCCGAGTCAAGGCAAGGTTCGTGACATATACGACCTTGGCGATAAGCTGCTGATAGTTGCGACCGACAGGATAAGCGCTTTCGATGTGGTTATGGCCAACGGGATACCCTGTAAGGGAATTGTCCTGACCCAGATTTCGCTGTTCTGGTTCGACTTTCTAAGTGATTGTGTTGAGCATCATTTAATTAGTGCTGATGTCGAGAGTTTCCCATCGCCCTTTTGTGACTTCGGTGACCGTCTGGCCGGGCGCAGTATGCTGGTTAAAAAGGGTGAAGTTCTGCCTGTTGAGTGTGTAGTGCGTGGTTATCTTGCCGGCTCGGGCTGGAAAGAATATAAAGAAAACAGGACTGTTTGCGGACAGAAACTGCCGGAGGGCCTGCGGCAGTGCGACAAGCTGCCGGAATTTATATTTACGCCGGCTACAAAAGCCGAGAGAGGAACGCACGATGAAAATATCAGCTTTGAGAAGTGCGTTGATATTATTGGGCAGGAGCAGGCAAGCTATGTGCGCGATAAAAGTATAGAGATTTTCAAAAAGGCAGGCGAGTATGCCGAGAGTAAAGGAATAATCTTAGCTGATACGAAGTTTGAGTGGGGAGTTGTTGATGGAAGGATTATCTTGATTGACGAGGTTCTGACGCCGGACTCTTCTCGGTTCTGGCCTGCCGATAAATACCAGCCGGGCAGAGACCAGGAAAGCTTCGACAAGCAGTTCGTTCGCAATTACCTGGAAAGTATTGACTTCGACAAATCCGGCTCCGGCGTAGAGCTGCCAACCGACATCCGCCAAAAAACCAGCAAAAAATACATCGAATGCTACGAGCGCCTGACTGGCAAAAAATTCAAGTTCGATAATTAGTCATTGCGAGCCCCGCACCGTATGGTGCAGGGCGTGGCAATCTCAAAAATACTTGTCCGCCGCTTGCCCGCCGTAGTTTACCCGCCATTCGTGTGGCGGGTGTGGCGGACTTGTCCGCCTTTGGCGGATTTAGCCCAGCGAAACTTGGCTGATGCGCTGCGGGGATTTGAGTTAATTTCTTTGATTTGCGGCACGATCGCATCCTGGGCCGCTGACTGGTATATGCCATTTCTAACACCGTCACGAAACGAGTGCTTGACAAGGCGGTCTTCACCGCTGTGAAAACTAATTATCCCGATTCGGCCGCCCGGACGCAGGCAGTATGGGGCAACCCTTAAAAGTTCCCTTAAGCAGCCAAGCTCATCATTGACTAATATGCGGAGGGCCTGGAACGTGCGGGCGGCAGGATGTAACGAGCCGAATTTCGAGGCGCGATTCTGCTGCTGCCAGGTTTTCGCAGTCAGGCCCCTGACGCGGAAAATTATCCGAACGAGCTGTGAGGTCTGCGTAATTGCCTGCACGCCACGCTGCGTAACTATCCTGTGGGCAATTTTTTGATGGTCTGGTTCGTCGGCCAGTTCCCAAAAGGCCTTGGCCAGTTCTTCTTCGCAAAGACTGTTGAGCAAATCTGCACCGGTTTGCTTTAGTCGGTCGTCCATACGCATATCGAGGGGACCTTCATGCTTGTAGCTCATCCCGCGGCCGGGATTGTCTATTTGCATACTCGAAACGCCAAGGTCGGCAAAAATAATGTCACAACCGTTGAGATTTTCTTTTTTTAGCACATTGGCAATACCGGCAAAGTTGCTCCGATAGAAACTCACAGGCACATTCTTTTTGCTTAGCCGATGGCGGGTGCGTTCGAGTTCGGCGCCATCGACATCTAAGGCAATCAATTTTCCGCTGGGCCCTATGTGCCTGATAAACTCGGATGCATGCCCGCCGTGGCCGACTGTGCAGTCAACTATTGTCTCACCGGGCTTGGGCATCAGGCAGGATAAAACCTCCTCTGTCAGGACAGGAATATGAGTGCCGGCCGGTGTTTTGCCTTTTGCACGCAGATGGGCCTTTATCTCCGGGTAGGCCGTGATGTTGTGCTCCTTATACTTTTGCAGGTAGCTCTTCGGGTGGGTCCCGCTGTATCTGCGTCGCCGTGGACGCTTCAGTGGCGGCTGAGAACCATTACCAGATTCGTCAAACACATTCATTCAAACTCCACGCAAACCAGGGATTTTTGCATACCTCAACCATCATAGGCGGCAACATCCCTGTCGCAATGGCGTAAGCCATGCTGTGCAATAAAATCGGTATGCTGTCCCCAGATTTCATAATTTATATCACATCCTTTAATTCTCGCCTCCACCTAATCTGGGTTTATCCAAACCTAGGCTTGCTGTGTATTCAAAAAACGGCATAGAGTCTCCTTCTATTTTCTCAACAAGCACCAATGAATACCCAGGAAGAGCAACCATCATTTGCAAAAGATGTTTTACCGTATTTTGAAGGGGCTGTTTGAGCCATTCTAAATTTTCGGGACCATTTTTCAAGCTTTCCTCCATAATACTGCGACACATATCTTTGCATGGCGATTCTATCCTTACAGCTTCATCATCAGCAATCCAATTCCCCTCCCATTGCTCTCGCAAGTTGACACAACCTTTCCAACAAGTTTCTGGGAAACCTTTACTCCCTAAGTAAGACGGTTCAGCGCCTTCGACATATACTGTTTTAGTATCATCATCACATCGTATCTTAAGGTTCTGCATGTCAACACCATAACGTGCTGTAAATTTTACTATTAATGTCCCTATGAAACGCTGCTTCTTTGCACCAAGAATGATATCTCCCCAAGACTCCTTATACTTTACATCGGGATCAGGGACGTCATTCCATGTTATGATTTCACCATTTTTATCAAATACAAGGTCAAAGCATTCGGTTATCTGACAGTCGGCTTCAAGTATCCCCAGCTCAAGGATTGGCTGAACATTTAATACCTGCAATTTTCTATTACGTGACTCCTCAAGTTGCTGTTTGAGAATAGATTCTCTTTCGAGCAATTGCCTATTCTCCTCTTTTAGCTTTTCAGCTTCTTGCAGTCGAATTGAACGCTTTACAGCGGCATTGAAAGTCATTCTACCCCAACTAATTAATATAATAACGCCACCAACAGTCATAGCAACTATAAGTGGTGTACCCTTAAGGACAAATGCCGCAGAACATATAAGTACGAGCCCCATTAGGAAAACTCCAACGAGCCCAAGTAGCTTTCGGTGATGCCATGTAGATTTGATTGCTTTACCGACACTCTTTGTTTTTGCAATAATTCCCATTTTTACTTTCCCCCTGCATAATATTTAATGGCAATGTTGCTCCTTTTTGCTGACCTCCTCCAAAAGAATACATAAACCAACATTTCCCATATTTATCCGCCGCAGGTGGATTTATCCGCCAGAAGCGGATAAAACGCTTGGCTGCGCAACCAAGCCTTTTAATTGCATCATTATATCAAAATCTTCCTCTCGGTCCCAGAATGCCGGCAAATCCGAGAAGCGTCCCGATCAAAAGCGAGATGCTACAAATGCTTGGCAGGACAAGGCCGAGGAGTTTATTCACGGGGAAGCCTCGCTTCGCAAATGACCATGTGGATACCTCTTTTTCGACAATTGGCAGAGGATGCGTAGGAATGCGGTAGCATATCCGTAATGCGGCTATCAACTTGACGTACGCTCTCCAGACTGTCGCTGCCGTGATTGTTGTAATGACAAAGCCTGCGGCGAGGATAATGTTAAAGAGCAGTTGTGTCTCAGTTGCAACGGCTCCGGCAATGACAACGGAATACGCGACGAGAAGAAAGTTGAACCTTTGGCAGAAGAGGTTCTCCACGAATTCTCTTTCGTCACTGAATGACCATTGCCCGGAACTACATTGGTGTTCGTAGGCGTCGAGGATCTCTCGATCGGTGAGTTTCTTCAGTTGGCTGTCGTTTGCCATTTTGTCTTCTCCTATTTAGAGCTACCATTGTTTATATTGATCCGCATAACATCCCAAATACCACCAACACCAGCCGAACAACATTAAGAAGGATAAGCAAGATTGACCAAACGTAAAACATAAGATATTATAAATTTAATTAGCCACACGCTCCCGTGCAAAAGGATTTAGTTCTTAGTTTTTATCCAGTCCTATGAAGTCGTTCATGGTTATTTCTGGTAGTTGTTTTTGTGGGTCGAGAGCTTGTTCACCAACTCGTAAAATTATTTTTTTTATTGCTTTTTCAATCCACACTTTTTCATTTTGTGTTAAGGGTGTAAAAGTCCTACCGTTGGGCATCTTTCTTGCTTCTGATTTGCTTCCTCTTTCTGAAACAAGTTCTCCAAGTTTGTCAAGAACGTCAAAACGGATGAAGTATTTTTGAGAAGCATTCTTACGACGACAACGACTACCAGCACTTGCTTCGAGGATGGTTAGACACATATAAGCCATAGAGGTTAAGGTCTCACGGTTCTCTCGATAAGCTTTGTAACGAAAGTACATTGTCTCAACGTCTGTTGTAACAGCAAAATTTTGAGGGAGAGAGGGAAATTTACTGCTCGATATATGTACTGATGCGCTTGCGATACTGGATGCAAGAGCTAATGCTGAAACA
>Ga0299912_10000532_pt1 | contig 32233 bp, 39 predicted proteins | sample RVTome_2_FD_207667 | JGI IMG/M metagenome (GOLD analysis project Ga0299912, IMG submission 207667) | Soil microbial communities from uranium-contaminated site in the Upper Colorado River Basin, Wyoming, United States - RVT95D214 (version 2) ... | reverse complement strand
ACAAAAATAATCATAACCTTGAATTTGGCGGCCAATCCGCGCTTCGATACGTTGCACGAACGATACGCTTGCCCAGCCAAGGTCACGCAGTATAGTGCGGAAATCCTTTTAAAACAAGGGATCGCCAGCATGGAAAAAACCGCTAAGATGATATAGGTTAGACGAACCACAATAACCACAACATCTGCGATCATTATGTTTCACTGACCATAGTTGAGGGGACCTAACACCGATGGCGCTGCTGAAATTTGCGAATCTTTCCACCCTTGCCGCCACTGCACTGATGATAGGAGCCTGCTCTCAAAATGCGGTGCTGGGCTCCAACACGGCCATGGACGCGCAAACGCAATCGGCAGGACAATCCGGCGCAATGCCAGAAAAGGCCTTCAACCGTTTTCCCGATATCCCCGTTCCCTCCGGCGCAAAAATGGACGTCAACCGCACCATCGTGTTCGGCGGCGGCGAAGGTTGGTTCGGGCAACTGGGCATCGACACCAAGCACGATAGCGACACCATGTTCGATTTTTACAAACAGGAACTGCCCAGTTTCGGCTGGCAGGAAATCACCTCGGTGCGCGCTATGATGAGCGTATTGACCTATGAACGGCAAGGCCGGGTGCTTTCAATCCAGCTCGAGAAGGCGACGATCAGCGGCGCTAAGGTGACCCTTACGGTTTCACCGCGCAGCGGCGGCGCACCGGTTATGAATTGACGCAAACGCGCAACAAAAGCACAGGACCGACAAAAGCCAACCGGCGGCTTTCATGGGTCGCCGGTTTCTGATTGTGACATCGCCGATCCACAACCGAAACCTATAGGCCTCAACCGAAATTAATGGTGCTCGGTTCGCAATACTGCCGTTGAGCCTTCAACTTACCGCACAGTTCGACGGCCGCACCATTGGACGGCAACGGCCCAGCCTTCAAGCGATAGAACACACCCTTGGTCGCGCCAAGGTCAACGCGTTCGATGCTGAGCTGCAGCCCGGAAAGTTGGCTGAAGCGTTTGGAAAGCTCCGCCCAGCCCCGCTCAGCCGCGCCCTGTTGGCGATACGACGCCAGATGCACGGCAGGCTGAAAGCCCGACAGATTTTGCTGAGCACCATCATTGCCCATTGCGTTGGGCGACGATGCGCCAGCCATGGGAGCCGCCGCAGCGGGATTCATGGAACCCTCGATCGCGGCACGTTCTTTGGCATATTCATCCGAAGTAATGAGATCCGCTTCTTTCAGCATTTCCAGACGTCGCACCCCGTCCGCCGCTTCCATCAGCCCCTTGGGCGGCAGCACGGGGTTGGTTACGGACGCAGGATTCGTCGGCATCAACGCATCCAAAATCATGGTGCGTTCCGCCGTGTACTGGGCAGGCGACAAAGCGCGCATTTCCAAGGCCCGGCTGATGGCGCGCAAACGACCCGAAATTTGATCCACCGATGGCACCGGACGATCGATCCCGGTCGCCGGGGCCTTAGCGGTCATAGGCAACAACGCGCCCAAATTCGCCTGACGACGCTGCACAAACTCTTCCTGGGTCAACAGTCCCTCATCCAAGAGCGACCGCACGGCCTTGAAGCGCGCAACGATATTGAGATCGGCATCCTTGAACATCGGCGCTGCCGAGGCCTGCTGCAAGGGGGCCAGAGACTGCGCTTGCGTCTGTGGCTGCACATAGAGCCGCGATTGCGGCAGGGCCATGCCTTGCTGCACGCCCGGCTGCTGAGCATCCATTCCCGCTGGCATCCCGCCATCCGACATCGGCGCGCCGGGCAATGGGGCCATGGCCCCGTTCTGCAACAATTGCAAATTGACTTGAGCAATCTCAGCGATGGGATGGGTCTGTTTATCCGCCCAGATCAAAATTTCTTCCTGAGGGGCGGGGGTAATCGCCAAAATCTGCTCGTAGTACTGCCGCGCGCGGGCATCTTGGCCCATATTTTGGTAATTCACCGCCGAGCCATACAGCGCATGCACATCGTTGGGATAGGCTTTCAACGCCTTATCAAAATGAGCCTGCGCGAGAACATTGTCGCCCTTGGCCAATGCCGCCAAGCCCAATTCAGCTTCGTCATTTTTGGGAATCTGACCATCGGCATTGCTAAAATCCCAAAATTGCGGCTGGAAAATCTGGCTGTCTTGAATTGCGCCGCATGCGCTCAATCCGCCCAAGGCGAATATCACAGTAGCGATGCGCAAGCTGGTGCGGTTCACTTCAAGCCCCCTTTCGGATCATCGGTCGATACACCGAGCCGGTCACAACGAATCGACCGGAATCGTAATCCACATATGCCGATAACACTACCGATTGATCCTTAATGGAGTCTTTCTTGTGCGCAAATTGGCTTGTGCGCAAATTGTAAAAAACGGCGATTACTTTTTTTCTTCGCCTTCAAGCAGTTGTTTCATGCGTTGTTCGTATTCTTCCAAGACGCGCGAACAGCCCTGAATTTGCGCAAACGGCAGACGCGCCGCCGTGCCGGTGGCCATGCTATCGCCGCCGCCCTCAACCAAATACACCTCGCTCACCATATTTTTGCCCAAGGCGCGGTTCACATATTGCGCGATCTCGGCGTGTTTGGCGTTTACCGCATCGATGTCGATCCGGCGGTTTTTGGCCAACGGCGCCGGATTCTTTTGGAAATAATGCAAAATCGCCTCCGAAGCGCGGGGGGCCAACTGGCACACGGTCGCCACGTCACCCGCCTTAGGCACGGTCATCACCGGCGTCATGGGCCGCACATCCGGGATCAAAGCGCCGGGCTTGGACTGCACGCTGGCCATGATATGGCGCAACTGCACATGGGAATTGTCGCCCAAGAAATCAGCGGCGCGCGCTCCACCGCCCGACGCAACGCCCAAAGTTACGAGCATCAACATAACGGAATAGGCGAGAAAGGTGCGCTTTATCAAGGTCTTCATTCCTCAGTCAAAGGGGCATTTCAGACACGTTATCATAGCCTTCAGTCTATCGCCAGCCGCCTGAACTTATCCTGAATGCTTCAAGCCGCATGGGCTTTAAGGCAGCCGCGCCTCGCCCTTCAGATAAAGCGCCGCCCGCCCGGAAATCTTGACCCGATCCCCGGCAATTTCGCACCCCACATCGCCGCCGCGGCGGGAAACCTGACGCGCCTTGAGCACGTTCTTGCCCAGGCGTCTGGCCCAATACGGCGCCAGCACGGTATGCGCCGCCCCCGTCACCGGATCTTCTGGAATGCCTAGGCGCGGGGCGAAGTAGCGCGACACGAAATCGACATCGCCATCTTCACCGCCCCCCGGCGCGGTAACGATCAGGCCGTGATCGCTCAACTCCGCCACCGCGCGCATCACCGGCTTGAGCTTGCGCACCGCAAGCGCGTCCTTGACCAGCGCCAACACCATGCCGTTCTTGGCCTTGCAGAATTCGAGCGCCGGGTGGCCGAGTGCGCGGAGCAGCTCTTCGGGGTGCGGCGCGGGCATGAGCTTGCTTTGAGGAAAATCCATCGTCAGCACGCCATCATCGCCGCGCGTCACGGTGAGGATGCCGCTCTTGGTCGAAAACGTCAGCGCGTCCTTCGTCACGCCCAAGTCGAAGAACAGCGCCCACGCCGTGGCCAGCGTGGCGTGTCCGCACAGGTCCACCTCGGTCGTGGGCGTGAACCAACGCAGGCCGTAATCCGCGCCCCCTTCCCCGCCAGGCACCACGAAGGCGGTTTCGGAAAGATTGTTCTCCGCCGCCAGCGCGCGCATCACATCATCGGAAAGCCATGTGTCGCTGGGACACACCGCAGCGGGATTGCCGCGAAATACTTCCGTGGCGAAGGAATCGATCTGATAAAAGGGAAGAGATTGGGTCATAATGGTTGCTCCACGGATTTAATGTTCAGGCCACGGTCCGCGCAGGCCGAAGCAGTTGTCGAAGGGGCTGAGCCCTGCCTGGGGGTAGTAGGTCATCGCACCGGGCGCGGACAACAGCAGGAATGTCGCTTGCTCGCCCGCTTCGGCGCGCACGCGCTTCATCAGGGCGAGGCCGATGCCCCGGCCCTGAAAGGCCTGATCCACCGCTAGGTCGGAGAGGTAGCAGCAATAGCTGAAATCGGTGACTGCACGCGCCACGCCGACCAGCGATCCCAAACCGTCGCGCGCAGTGACGATCAACCCCGCATGCTTGAGCATTTTGACGATGCGCGGATGATCGTCCACCGGCCGCCGCTCGGCCAGGGTCGAGCGCCTGAGCACGTCAATGAATTCCTCCACGCTCAGGCCGGGTTCAATGGCGTAGGCGATGGTCATGGGAAAACCTCCTGGACAGCGGTCATAAAAAAAGTGACGAAACGAACTCGATTTTATCTCTTGTTTTCAATGCATTAATTTTTTAAACCCTCCATCGGCGAGGGGGGTTCTGGATGATTTTGCGCCGTCTTTCGACGCATTTCCTGCGTTTTCGACAAAGTTGCCAACAATCGTGAAAGGGCGCGTTCCAGGCGGCCCTCGTAACGGCCCAGACGGTCCAGGGTTTCGCATTCGTTGATGGCGACGGCGAAGGAATTGATCACTGGGATCGTGCTGATGCGCGAAATCCGCAGCCGCGGGTTGGGGTCGCCATCCCAATCGGGACTAAGGAACCCGGACTCGATGGCCGCCACGCGCATCATGCGCCACCACGTATCGGCGACGCGGCGCACCAATTCGTTTTCCAACGTACCGATGGGCTTCAAATCACGTTTGAGTTTTTTGAGCAGCCGCTCATAAGCCGCACCGTCTTCGCCCGGCAGCACCACGGTCTGGGAAAACAAGCCGTGGCGCAGAGCGTTGAAGCTGGCGCGCGGCGGCGCGGCGAAGGGCTGCTCGGCGGGCTCTCGGACAAACAGTTTCTTCCATGCCTCGTTGGCCCTTTTGGCTTTTTCCACGTCTTCGATATCGTCATAATTTTCCGGCACGAATAAATCGTCATCCATCGCTACCTCCCTTCCTCGGTTGTGGAGGTAGGTAATATAGCCCATATTAGGAAAAAAGTCAATACCCATCCCGGTTGCCGAATCAGCTCCCCGCGCGAACCGCATTCTCCAACGCCGCCAGCAAGCGTGCGATGTCGGCATCGGTGACGTACAAATGGGGGGAAAAGCGCATGGCGTCGCCACGTTGGCTGATGAAAATGTTCTGCGCCGCCAGCGCCCCCACCAAATTGCCCTGAAAGCCCATCGGCAAACGCGCCCCGAACATATGCGGGCAGCGTGCGGCGGCCTCGGGCACCCCGAAACCCAGGCTTTCAAGCTGGGCGGCAATACGCACGTTGATGCCGTTCAGAGAGTGGGCGATGTTCGTCACGCCCCATGCGCTCAACTGTTCCAGCGCCGCGATGGCGCCGGGCAAAGCGGTGGTGCATTTCTCCCCCATTTCGAAGCGGCGCGCGCCGGGCTTGTAAACCGGCGAATATTTCACCAACGCGGCGAAGTTTTCCGCGTTCTCACGTGCGAGCCACGCCTCCTCCAGCGGCCTCGAATCCCGCCAGCTAGGCGCGACATACAGGAGGCCGAAACCATACGGCGACAGCAGCCATTTGTAGCCTGCCGCCACCAGAAAATCGGGTTGCACTTCGTCAATCGAGAGCGGCATTGCGCCCAGCGATTGCGTCGCGTCCACCGCCAGCATCGCGCCCACGGCGCGGCAAGCCGCACCGACGGCGACCAAATCCACGAACGCGCCATCGGTCCAATGGCAGTGCGGCACGGCCACCGCCTTGACGTTGGCATCGATGCGCGCCAGCACCGCCTCGGTCCAACCGCCTTGACGCGGCGTGGGCACGGTCACGATCTCAGCCCCGCGTTCGCGCGCTGCGCGTTCCCACGGCAGATAGTTGCTGGGAAACGCCTCGCCCAGAACAAGGATGCGGTCACGGGGGGAGAGGCGCGTTTCCAGCGCCCGCGCCGCCGTGCTCAGACCGTAGCTCGCGGCAGGCACGACCGCATAGCCGTCAGTGTCGCCGCCAAACAATCCGGCCGCCAAGATACGCAGGCTTTCCGCATCCTCGAAGAAGTTGTCGGCCGTGCGCTCCCACGGGCGGCTCTTGGACTCCGCCCCCGCACGCAAACGCGCACGGGTTTCGTTGAGTTGCGGAGAATTGCCCGCGACGTTGAAGTAGGCCACGTCTTCAGGAATGTCGAAGAGATGGCGCTGGCTTGGCAAGGTGCACAATATCGCCCTGTCCATTTCGTTCACTCCACCCAAAAAGGCTTTTGCGCCTCCTTAAGCGCCTGAGCGCGGGTCAGACCCACATCGGCCAGCAGGTGCGCATCCAGCGTGATTAGGTGGCGGCGCACACAGGCACGATGCCGCCACATCAGCATCAAGGCGAACGCCAGAGTAACCGCACGGGTGAACTCGGCGGTCATCAAGCGTTTTCCATCCCGGAACCAGCCGCGCCAAGACAAGGATGCTGCCTGAGACAATCCAGTACCGCAAATTGTATTGGTACAATTATCGTGAACCATGGCGCAAAACCTCCTTAAACAAGAGACAATGCCAAAATATTCTTGACACAAATCGGAGTCAACGCGAGTATTGTGCCATGACAATATACACTCCTGTCCTAGAAGGCCGCATCGGCCCCAAATACCGCATCATCGCCGACGCCATCAGCGAAGACATTCGCCTGCACCGCCTGCCCCCAGGGGAAAAATTACCCACCCATCGCGATTTGGCGTGGCGTCTGGGCGTGACGGTGGGCACCGTGACGCGGGCCTATCAGGAATTGCAGCGCCGCGGCTTGACCGGCGGGCGCGTCGGCAGCGGCACTTATGTTTTTGATCCCTCCGCACGCCCGGTATTCGCCGCGCCACGCTCATCGCTGCTGGACATGTGCGAATCACAACCCACCTTCGCCGACGCGGATTCCGGCGGCAGCAACATCATTGCCGCCTTGCACACGGAATCCTTGGCCGGAGTTAATCTCAGCATGAACCGCCCGCCACCCGGGCCGGAGAGCGCGGCGCTGGCGCGCACCCTGGCGGAGATTTCCCAGGCCGAAGGGCTGGAAGTTCTCACCCGCTACAATCCCGCGCCGGGCATGGCCCACCATCGTGCGGCCATGGCGGAGTTCATCAGCGAAGTAGGGCTGCACACACGCGACGACGAACTGCTGCTCACCCACGGCGCGCAACACGCCATGGCGGCAACCGCAATGGCGCTGATCCGCTCTGGCGACGTGATCCTTACGGAAGAACTGACCTATCCCGGATTTTCGTCGCTGGCGGCGAACTTGGGTGCACGCATCCGCCCGGTCTCCATGGACGGAGAAGGCATTTTGCCCGATGCGTTCGAATCCGCCATCGCCGCCACCGGCGCGCGGGTCGCCTATCTGGTGCCGGTGTTGCAAAATCCTACGACGGCAACCATGTCGATGCAGCGCCTCCATGCCATCGCCGATATCGCCAAACGTCACAACCTGATGATCATCGAAGATGACGTCTATGGCTTCCAACCCGAAACGCGCAATCCCCCGCTTGCCGAACTTGCGCCGGACAACGTGGTTTACATCAACGGCTTCGCCAAAAGCTTCGCGCCGGGGCTACGCATCGGCATGCTGCGTCCGCCCAAGGCGCTGTTCAACGCCATTTCTCAAACGGTGCAGATCACCGGCTGGATGATCGCGCCGTTGATGGGAGAAATCGCCACCCGCTGGATCCGTTCCGGCGATGCCCATGCCATTTTGCGTTGGCACCGCGAAGAAATAAAAGCGCGCAACGCCATCGCCGCCGATATCCTTACCGGACTCACCCTCCGCGCCAAACCGGAAAGCCTGCATCTGTGGCTGGAACTGCCCGAAGGCCACGACGCGCAAGACACCATCAGGGCCTTGGCGGATCGCGATGTTATATTGATCGGTTCAGAAAACTTCACCGCCGGACAGGCCGCCACACCGCGCGCGCTACGCCTGTGCATCGGCTCGCCACGCACCCGCGAACACCTGATCACCGCGCTCACGCACGTGCGCAACGTGCTCACCACCGAACCCGCAGAAGCACAATCGCGCCATGAAACGATGGTGATGTGACCCTGGATTGCTTCGCCTACGGCTCGCAATGACAAAAAATAAGCGCGTCATTGCGAGGAGCATCGCGACGAAGCAATCCAGAACGAACTCGTCCGTTAATCGCTCAAATTATCGTTTCATATAAATCCCGCCAGTCCGGATTCATAACTTCAACCAATGCTAATTTCTTCTTTCTAGAACCGGCCTTAATTTGCTTCTCCCTAAGGATTGCGGCTGACATCTCGTCATAAAGCTCATACCAGACGAGTTGCTTACAGCCATACTGAGATGAAAATCCGGGAATACTGCCGACTCGATGCTCATATGACCGTCGCACCAAATCGGATGTCACTCCGGTATACAGCGTTCCATTTCGTTTATTCGCCATGATGTATACGGCGGGCTGTTTCATAAGGCCTAATCTCATCCGCACCCTGGATTGCTTCGCCTACGGCTCGCAATGACAAAAAATAAGCGCGTCATTGCGAGGAGCATCGCGACGAAGCAATCCAGTAAAAATTTCAGCGAACCTGGATCGTCACGGCGGCTTCGCCGCCTCGCGATGACGGTATCAAAACGGGAAGACCATCCACTTCACTCCCCCGTATAATCACCCACCGTATGGGCATGGTTCAACGGGCCGTGGCCGTGGCCGTATTTGGGCGCGGTAAGGATCGCCTCATAGACGTAATTGCGCGCGCGTTTGACCGCCAGCGAAAGGTCCAGACCTTGCGCCAAGCCGCAGGCGATGGCCGACGCCAAGGTGCAGCCGGTGCCGTGGGTATGAACGCTATCGATGCGCGGGCTGGTGAACACTTCCGGACGCAACCCGCCCCGCCACAACACGTCGGTCACGGTATCGCCCGACAAATGCCCGCCCTTGACCAATACCGCGCCGCACTTCAGGCGCGCCAGCTTGTCGCCTGCAACCGCCAAATCTTCAACGCTTTCGATCTTGGCCCCGGTCAAGGCCTCGGCTTCCGGCACGTTGGGGGTCATCAAATAAGCTTTGGGGATCAGACGCTCGACCATCGCCGCCATGGCGTCAGGCTCCAGCAGCGCGTGGCCACCCTTGGCCACCATCACCGGGTCCAAGACCACCCGCACATCGGGGGCTAAGCGCTCCAAAACATCGGCCACGGCGTGAATGACGGAAGCGCGATGCAACATGCCCAACTTGATGACGTCAGCGCCTAAGTCTTCCAAGACGACTTCGATCTGGCGCACGATAAAATCCTCAGGCACTTCATGGATGGCGTGCACGCCCAAGGTATTTTGCGCCGTCAACGCGGTGATCGCGGTCATGGCAAAACCGTTCAAGGCGGTCACCGCCTTGATATCGGCCTGAATTCCGGCGCCGCCGCCGCTATCGGACCCGGCAATGATGAGAACACGTCCTTGCATGAACGCAGTGTACGCTTAAGCCGCCGCGCGGCCAATAATGTTGACCAGCTCGTCCACCACGGCGTTGACCAGGGTTTCATTTTCCCCTTCAGCCATGACGCGGATCAACGGTTCGGTGCCCGAATTGCGGATCAACAGCCTGCCCGACCCCTTAAGGCGGCCTTCGGCGTCGGCAATGGCTTTTTGCACGCTCGCCTGTTCCAACGGCGAAGCGCCGCTATACCGCACGTTTTTCAGCAATTGCGGGAAGGTATCGAACAGACGGCAGGCTTCGGACGCGGGTTTGTTCCCGGCGACCAACACCGCTAACACCTGCAGCGCCGCCATCAGGCCGTCGCCGGTGGTGGCGAAATCGCCCAGCACCAAATGTCCCGATTGCTCGCCGCCCACATTGCAACCGTGGGCGCGCATGGCTTCGACCACATAGCGATCGCCCACCGGGGTGCGCAGCAGGCCCAGTTCCTGGCTTTCGAGAAACTTTTCCAATCCCAAATTCGACATCACGGTAGCCACCACCGAACCGCCGCGCAGCAAGCCACGCCGATGCCAATCCGCGCCGATCAAGCCCATCAGTTGATCGCCGTCGACCAATTGACCTTTTTCATCGCTGATCAACACGCGGTCCGCGTCGCCATCCAGCGCGATGCCGATATCGGCCTTGTGCTCCAGCACCGCCGCGCGCATCGCTTCGGTGGCGGTGGAACCGCAGCCGTCATTGATGTTTTTGCCGTTGGGCGACACGCCGATTTTAATGATCTCCGCGCCCAATTCCCACAACACTTCGGGAGCGACCTTGTAGGCCGCGCCGTGCGCGCAATCGATGACGATCTTAAGCCCAGCCAAAGTCGCACCCTTGGGAAACGTCTGTTTAACGTATTCGGTATAACGCCCGACCACATCGTCCAAACGTTTGGCGCGGCCGATGTCTGCCGCAGGGGCCAAATCCGCCGCCATGTTGGTGGCCATGCGGGCTTCAATTTCCAGTTCCACCTCGTCGGACAGTTTGTACCCGTCGGGACCGAAAAACTTGATGCCGTTGTCTTGAAACGGATTGTGCGAAGCCGAAATCATCACCCCAAAATCCGCGCGCAGCGAGCGGGTCAGCATCGCCACGGCAGGCGTGGGCACGGGACCGGCCAGCGTCACGTCCATGCCGCAAGACAGAAAACCGGCCGTCAGCGCGTTTTCCAGCATGTAACCCGACAGGCGCGTGTCCTTGCCGATCACCACCCGGTGGCGGTGGTTGCCGCGCTTGAAATGCAAGGCCGCCGCTTGGCCCACCAGCAAGGCGGTCATAGCGGTCATGGGGTGCTGGTTGGCGGTGCCGCGAATGCCGTCGGTGCCGAAAAGCTTACGGGTCATGGTCTCAATCAATGAAAAAGTTTCAGGAAAGCACCGTTCTTTGTAAATCAACCGGGCTTAAAGTGGGGTAAATTTTAGTTACACAGGGTTTCATAAGGGGATTCCGTCCGGTTTAGGCGCTTTTTATGGCCGCCCACACCTTGAGCGCCTGCGCCGTCTCGGCGACATCGTGCACCCGCACGATAGCTGCCCCCTGCTCCACCGCCCACAGCGCCGCCGCCAGCGAACCGGGCAGACGGTGTTGAGAATCCGCTTCCCCCGTCACTTGGCCGATAAAGCTTTTGCGCGACACACCCAGCAACAACGGCAGGCCCAAATCCCGGTACAAATCCAGCCGCTTGAGGATTTGCAGATTGTGCGCCGCCGTCTTGCCAAAGCCGATGCCGGGATCCAGCGCGATGCGCTCACGCGCAATACCCACCGCCTCGCACGCCGCCACGCGGGATTTGAGATAGACCAACACCTCGCCGGGCGCATCAACATAAGTCGGATTGTGTTGCATGGTGCCGGGTTCGCCCTGCATGTGCATCAACACAATGGCCGCGTTCGAGCACGACGCCACCACCAATGAGCCCGGCCCGCTCAGCGCCGAGACGTCGTTGAGGATGCTAGCACCCGCATCCAGGGCGGCCTGCATGACATCGGCGTGGCGGGTGTCGATGGAAACGACGGCCCCATCGCGCGCCAGGCGTTCGACCACCGGCACGGTGCGGCGGATTTCTTCTTCAAGGCTCACCTTGGCCGCACCAGGGCGCGTGCTTTCCCCGCCGATGTCAATGATATCCGCGCCGTCTTCGAGCATGCGGTAAGCGCGCGCCAGCGCATCGTCGAAGGCAAACGCCTCGCCGCCGTCGGAAAAACTGTCCGGGGTGACGTTGACGATGCCCATGATCAACGGGCCCTGGGGGCGGTGCAAAGAAAGGCCTGCGAAGGTGTTCATGACTCATCCTAACGTACGACCCGATGACGCACAAATGCGAGTTTTGATCGGGAAATCAAATCCGTCCAACATTTTCCCTTCGGCAATAATTTGTTTTGTTATACAATTCACGCAAGAAAAGCTTAACAGCCATCCCCCTCGCCCGCTGCAGTCTAAATCGTCGGGTCGTCACAACGGAAGAGGCCGTACCATGCCTGTTTTGCGTTCCCCATTTTGGACCATCTTTGCGCCATTGATTGCATTCGTAATCGTGACGAGCCCTCAAGCTGCGCATTCTCTGGACGGTGTATGCGTCATGTTTTGTGACGAAGGCGGCGGTGGCGGCGGTGGCGGTGGCGGTGGTGGTGGCGGTGGCGGCGGTAATTTTTTCAACCGCGGACCGTCCCTGGAAGAGCAACGCTACGAACTGCACGAACAGGGGCGCGTCGCGTTCCGCGCCGGTGATTACGCGAAAGCCGTAAGCCTTTTCGAACAGGCGTCAAACAAATCCTACTCGTCTTCGACGCAATTGATGCTGGCGCGTTCCCGCGGATGGCTGGCCTTCAAAACCGGCAAACAATCCCTAAACGATGGCGATTATTCCCGCAGCCAACGCTTTCTTTACGAAGCGAAGACCTTCTGGGAATCCGAACTGGCATTCGCGATCGACAATTATCCCAATGACGTTTCATACATTCGCGAGACGCTGAACGATCTGGAACCCTGGCTGAACGAGGCGCAATCAAGAGCAGCCAGGCGAGAAGATGAAAACCGTTGGAACAGCGCCGTCGCCGACTCCAAAAGCCGCGTGGCCTCTGCACTCGACGACCTGGAACGCACGATCGCCGCCTCGCCGGATTTTGCAAATACGCCGAGCGCCATTCCCCCTGGCGGCGGACTGAGCTTCATGGCGCCCGATTCCGCCGCTTACATGGCCAAGCCGGTCGCCGAACCCGAACCCGCGCGGCCAGCCGCCTTGCCGACCATCGAACCCCGCGAACTGAAAGAGGCTGCCAATTCCGGGCAAGGCCTCAAGTTCACGCCGCCCCCGCCGCCAAAACAGATAATCGCCGACGAATGGGCGCGCATGAACATTCAAACCCCGCCCGATATGATCCTGGAAGCTCTGGAAAAAAGCGGCGGCGACTTGGCGTCGAGCGTCCTTTATATGCGCGATCGTTTGGCCACCCTCAACCCAAATGACCGCGAGGCACGCGAGGCGCTGAGCTATCTGGAGGCGCTTCACGCCGCCGAACAGGCCTTCCGGGTCGAGACCATCGCCGATCCGCTCAACGCCGACTCCCGCCAACTGATCAACGCCATCCTCGCCACCGAAAACGACGCCCGCCTCGAACAACGCAATCAGGCGGACGACGACACCGACAGATGGCGGATGGCGCGCGATCTCGCCGTCACCAAGGCCATGGACCAAGCCGACGGAAACGCGGATGAGGCCATTCGCATTCTCGAAACGGAACACGGCGGCGCCAGCGAATACACCATCAAGGCCGCCCAGCGTTTCCTCCAGGGCATCGTCGCGTACAAGCATTGGGCGGAAACCACACAAACGGAAGGGACGGTTCGATGAACCTATTCACGTGTCTGCGCATTGGCGCGATAACCATGCCTTTCCTGTTGGCGGGCTGTCAAACCACCAGCGGTTTAGGCGGCGGTTTTTCCGGGACGGCCCCTGCGGGTGCGCCTGAACAGCTTGCCGAAAGGGGGCTCGCCGCCGCGCAGAAAGGCGATGCGAAAACGGCCCTGCCGTTGCTGGAAGCCGCCGTGGAGCAAACGGGCCCCAATCCAATCAACGTCTTCAATTTGGGGCTTGTTCAATCCCAGGCCGGCAATCATGCAGCGGCGGCGGCGTGGCTCAGAACATATCTGGCGATGGCCCCGGACGCCCCCAATGCGCAACAGGTCCGCGCCGAAGTGCGAAGCCTCGACGCCAAGGCTTCGGCGGCCGTTGATACAATCTTGGAAACTGCCCTCGAAACCGTGCGCCGCCTACCGGAAATCCGCAAGAGCGACCCGTACGCGAAACCGGACAAAGTGGATGCGTACGAATCCGTCGCTGCCACAGCATCCATGTTGGGACGCGGAAATGTTGTGGACAGGATCAACGCCGAAAAGGCCGCAACCGCTTCGCGTTTGGGGTATGACTACGACACTCGCCGATCCTTCGAAGCGAGTGCGGACTGGCGGATGGAGCGCGCCGCGACACTGGGCGACGTGAAGACCGCCTTGATGCTGTGGGGAACGGTAAAACTGGCGGATGACAAATGGCAAAACATCAGCCCCATTTCGGCGCTGGGCGATTTCGCCAGCCTTGAAGCGGCGCAAGCATTCGATGCCGCGCCGTCAGATTTCCAGCACGCCTCAAGCCAGAGCATCAAGTATACGGTGCGCAGACTATTGGAGGACGGTCATGCCGACGCCGCCGAAACATTCCAACGCAGCGTATCCTATCAAAACAACGCCAGCGATTGGTCTGCGCTGTGGCTGGCGACTTCCTTTTTGAATAGAGGCGACATCGCCAAGGCACGCCAATGGGCCAAGTCCTGTCAAAATTCCAGCAACGAGTATGCCGGAAGCCGATGCAAGGGCCTTGCGGGCGACGTGCGCGCGCTTGCCGATCATTGGCGGAAAAGCGAGATCAACCCCTTCCAACCGCACGTTGACACACTGGTCGAATACACTGGAATGATGCTGCGCATGGGCGACGTTCCCGGGGCGGACATCCTGCAAGATCTCTTTCCCCATGAAGAGCAAAAACCCTGCGGTAAGTTTTGCGTCAAAAGCCGGAAAATTCGCGAAGCTTACATGCAGGTCTATGCCCGCATCGCCAAGGGCGATTTCAGCAGCGTATCAACCGCATTGCGCAACCGCAAGGTGTGGAATGAAAGCTGGCGGCATGACGCATTCCAAGACGACGTTCTGGGCGCGGCGCTATTCCAAGGTAAATTCGATTACGCCGAAGAGTTCCTCAAAGCCAATTTTTCTCTTCGCCACCATCCTGAACTCCTGCGCCTCCTGGCTCGCAGGGCAAGTGAATTGGGCGATGCGGCTAGAGCGGCACGGCTGGAACGGGAGGCCGATGAGACCCTGACCCGCATCCGCGGCGGATGGTTTCCAAAGGATGCGGACCACGCCCACCGGGCCAACACATGGTTCAAGCTTGCATCAACCCTTCAGCGTGACGACAGGACGGGAAATTTGCCAAAGGCCTTACAGAATGCCCGCGAAAAATCCGGAACCGATCTCATGTACACCGTGCTCGGCATCGCCGACGCTTATGATGACGCCGTCGAACATACGCGCATTCTCGAAGATTATTTGCCAACACTTAGGGGCGAATCGCCTTAGGTGAACCTTCACACAAGCGCGAAGCCTGCGAAGGTGTTCATAAAGTCCCCAATACAAAAAAGCCCCGCCAGTATGACCCGGCGGGGCTTTTGCTCTGGTCGTGTTTCAGCCCCAAGTTCAAGCTTCAGGCACCGGTTCGGCGCCGAGGCCGGGGCTGTCTTTCTTTTCCTTGCCCTTGCCGGAGCTCGGCACCGACGTCTTGGCGCCGCCCGAAGTCGGCATGTCGTCGGGTTCGGGGCGATGCACGCCCTTACCCGCGATCAGGTCGCGAACTTCCGCGCCCGACAAGGTTTCGTATTCCAACAACGCCTGGGTGACGGTTTCCAGTTCATCGCGATGTTTGGTCAAGATGCGCCGGGCTTCGCCTTCGGCGGTATCGATCAAACGCCGCACTTCCTGGTCGATCAGGTTGGCGGTGACTTCCGAAACGTTCTTATGCTGGGTCACGCTGTGGCCCAAGAAAATTTCTTCGTCATTGTCGCTGTAGCGCAGCGGCCCCAACTTTTCGGAAAAACCGAATTCGGTCACCATACGCCGCGCCATGTTGGTGGCTTGTTGGATGTCGTTGCCGGCGCCGGTGGTGATGTTATCCACCCCGAACACCAGTTCTTCCGCCATGCGCCCGCCGAACATCATGGCGAGCTTGGATTCCAACTGCACCCTTGAGAGCGTGTATTGATCGCGTTCGGGCAAGTTCATGGTGACGCCCAACGCGCGACCGCGCGGAATGATCGTGACCTTGTGCAACGGATCGCACTTTGGCATGTGAATGCCGACCAGGGCGTGCCCCGCTTCGTGGTAGGCGGTGAGTTTCTTTTCTTCGTCCGTCATGACCATGGAACGGCGTTCCGCGCCCATCATGACCTTGTCCTTGGCGGCTTCGAAATCCGACATGGTGACGACCCGCTTACCTGCGCGCGCCGCCAGCAATGCCGCTTCATTGACCAAGTTGGCCAAGTCCGCGCCGGAGAACCCAGGCGTGCCGCGCGCGATGGTGCGCGGGTCCACATCGGGAGCCAGCGGAACCTTGCGCATGTGCACTTTGACGATCTTTTCACGGCCCAAGATATCGGGATTGGGCACGGTGACTTGACGGTCGAAGCGACCGGGACGCAGCAACGCCGGGTCCAAAACGTCGGGACGGTTGGTGGCGGCGATCAAGATCACGCCTTCGTTGGATTCAAAGCCATCCATTTCCACCAGCAGCTGGTTGAGCGTCTGTTCGCGTTCGTCGTTGCCGCCGCCCAAACCTGCGCCGCGATGGCGGCCAACGGCGTCGATTTCATCGATGAAGATGATGCACGGCGCGTTCTTTTTGCCCTGCTCGAACATGTCGCGCACGCGCGATGCGCCCACGCCGACGAACATTTCCACGAAGTCGGAACCGGAAATGGTAAAGAACGGCACGTTGGCTTCGCCCGCGATGGCGCGCGCCAACAGCGTTTTACCGGTACCCGGAGGGCCAACCAGCAAACAGCCTTTCGGGATTTTACCGCCTAAGCGTTGGAACTTGTGCGGGTCTTTCAGGAACTCGACGATTTCTTCAAGCTCTTGTTTGGCTTCATCAATGCCGGCCACGTCTTCAAACGTCACGCGGCCCTGCTTTTCGGTCAGCAGCTTGGCCTTGGATTTGCCAAAGCCCATCGCCTTGCCGCCCGCGCCGCCCTGCATTTGTTTCAAGAAGAACACCCAGATGCCGATCAAAATCAGGAACGGCAACATCGATATCAGCATGCTGACCAGCGAGAACTGGCCTTCATCGGAAGGGGACGCCTGAATGCGCACATTGTTTTCGCTCAATCGCGTCACCATCCCAGGATCGTCCGGCGCGAACGAAGAGAACGTGCGCCCATCGCCCAAGTGACCCGTGACGCTGACGCCGCCGCCCTTGGTGGGTTTAAGCGTAACGTCGCGCACTTCGCCGCTGTTGACTGCGGTGACGAATTCGGAATAAGCGAGGCTGCTCTGGACGCCTTGGGTTTGCGGGCCTTGGAAAAGGTTGAAAAGCGCAAACAGCAAGAAGGCGATAATGACCCAGAAAACAATGTTTCTGCTGAAGTTCAAGGTCGTTTCCTTAACGTTATGATTGGGGGATTTCCCCTATAAAAGCCTGTATTGGGCAAAATCTCAACACTTCGTATGCGCCAACGCTTCACCCGATGCTTGAGATGTAAGGCGTTTGCCCGTCCGGGGCAAGGGCACGCAAGCAAAAAAACCGGGCTTTATGACCTGTTGAGATAACTTTCTAGGCGCTTCCGGCACGATGGTAAAAACGCTATCGGCGCGCCGTACGACACACCCGCCCAAGGTTCGCGCCCGATCTCCTGCAAAATCCTTTTCCAACCACAGGGCAAGCCGTTCCAGCTTAGCCGGGCTGGGGGCGTAAGCTTGCCCACCCAAACCCTTTAACAAGCGGCTCAAGACCCGTTCGCGCAAAGCCTGAGGCAGCGCCTGAAAGGCGGCCCGATCCACCTCAATGCCCCCATTGGCGCCGTGGCTCTTGCGCGGCGCAACCGCTGCCGTCTCAAACGCGCTCGCGGCGCGATCTAAAATTTCCATCACCCTACCCGCCGCCCGCGCCGCCCCGGCCATGCGCTCCGGTGTCACGCCTTCGCCATGCAGCGCCGCGATCAAAGCGCGGGTGCGCACCCGTTCGAACGCACCATTGAGATTGGATGGGTCTTCCACCCACGCCTGAGCGCGAAGTTTAAGCGTCGCGATCAAGCGCGCCTTAGGCACGGCCAGCAACGGGCGGCAAAGCAAAATGCCGTCCTGCTCGCGCTTCGACGCCATGGCGGCAAGGCCAAACAGCGTGCTTGAGCGTTTTAGGCGCATCACAAAGGTTTCGGCTTGATCGCCCAAATGATGGGCGACGAACACCTGCCGAACCCCATGGGCGCGGCACCAACCCGCCATCAAGTCGTAACGGGCATCGCGCGCGCGCGCCTGCAGGCCCGCCATGTCGGCGGTCCCGCCCCGCCAATTCAAAATGTGATGCTCGACGCCCGCATCCGATAACCACGCACCGACCTGCTTGGCTTCGGTTTTAGATGCCGCCCGTAGGCCATGATCGACGGTCAGGGCGACAACCCTGCAGTCACGCGCCGCAGCCCAATCCGCCAACAGCAAGGTCAACGCCAGACTGTCCGCGCCGCCCGATACCGCCACCGCCACCCGCTCGGCGGGTTTCACGTCAAATGCCGCCACCAGCCGCGCAAACTCGGCGGCGGTGATGGGTTCAGCGTGGCGTTCCCGGTCGGGCATCGACAACTCTCATTTACATCCGACGCGCTTGACCTCGCGGTCCAAGGCCTGTTCAAGTTCAGGCTTAAGGGGCGAGAATTCTTTGCGCAGTTTGCCGAAGGTGGCGCAAGCCTCGGAGTTTTTTTCCAGCCCCGCCATGGACATGCCAAGCTTCAGCAAAGAATCCGCCGCTTTTGGACCTTTCGGAGCCTTTTGATAAGACTCGAAAAATGCCTGGGCGGCTTCTTTAAAGCGCGTGCGCACGTAATACGTTTCGGCCAGCCAATAGCGCGCGTTGTTCGCCAAATCATCTTTGCCGTGGGCGTCAAGAAAAGCCTTAAACGCAACCTCGGCCTCGTCGTAGCGCGCCTGACGGGTCAGATCGAAAGCGAAGCGATACTGATCTTGCACGCTGCCCTCGGGTAAAACCGAGGATGAAGACGAAGATGGCGATGCCGCCGCCTGTTCGGCTGCTGATGCGGCTTGCTCGTCCTTGTCGACGATCGCATCCAGTTTGGATTTTGAAAGAACCCCCAGCACGTTGGCATCCTTGTTTGCGGGAACGAAGGTTCCGTCTTTGCTTACGGTGCCGTCTCCAACGGCGGCGGCCTGATCTTCGATCGGCGGCATGGCGCCTTCCTTGGACACGCCAAGCGTCGGCGGAGCGGCCGAAGGCGTCGGCGCGGCGCTGGCCGGGCTCCCCCCTTCCAGCCGCGCGAGGCGGTAATCCAAATCCACCATCAATTTGTCCAGTTTTTGGGCCAATTGATCGATACGAAACGACAGACTTTCCGATTGTCCGGTGGCGGCGCGCACTTCACTTTCCAATGCATCCAACCGCACCATCACGCGCGACAGCGTACCATCGTTTTCATTGAATTGGACCGGCGCCTGACTTCCGGACGCCGCAATAGGAGAGTTGACGGATGAAGCGGTTGCGCCGGGGTTACGCGCAATTTGCTGATTGAGCGTGCGGATATCGCGTTCAAGCCGGTCGATGCGATCCATCAAAACGCCGGAATTTTGGGCCGACAAAGCATCCTGGGCGAAAGCGTGATGTGGCAATAACACCGTCGCGGCCAAGGTCAAGCCAACCCAGGCAGAAGCCAAACTGATTTTATTTACCGTCATGCGTTTGATCCGTCTCGCTGATCTCAGATGTACAGGGTTCAAAATGGATAACTCAAGGCTCAAAGCGCCAAAGCATGGGCACTGTGCGTCGCCAATCCGGCAAAATTAGGGCCGAAACAGGATGGACGCGCCCCCTATGGTGCAACGCCAATGGCGCAATGTTAGGCTGGTAAAACAGTAAGGCGCCTGTCCCAGCGCCGAATTCGGCTAGGACAGACGCCTCACATGTTCAGACGCGAACGGTTAAGTCCACGCTAATATTAACGAACCACCGTAACCGCACGACGGTTTTCAGCCCAAGCCGTTTCGTCAGAGGCCGGGTTGTGCGGACGCTCTTTGCCATAAGAAATGGTGGTCAAACGATCCGCCGAAACACCGAGAGAGGACAAATAATCCTGGACGGCGCTCGCGCGACGGTTGCCCAGTGCAAGGTTGTACTCACGGGTGCCGCGTTCGTCGCAATGACCTTCGATCATGACGGTAACGCTGCCGTTCGTCTTCATCCACTCGGCCTGCTTTTGCAAGGTTGCGCGGGCATCTGCATTCAAGTCATAACAATCGAAGCAGAAGTGAACGCGGTCGCCAACGTTAGCAACCAAGTCCGCCTGTGTGCCCGGACCCGTAGCGCCTTCGCCGGTGGCCGAACCCGTTTCCGTCGCTGGGGTGGCGCAGGCTGCTGCCAAAGCCACGACAGCAATCAAACTTAGAAATTTTAAACGCATAGAAATCTCCTGTTCACTCGTCCGCATGAATCAATCATAGGACTCTCGTGATGTTCAGGACATCCGCCGCAAGTATGATAAATACCCACATCGGACGTCCAATTCCATAACCCAAAACGCCCAACCCCATAATCCAGGACACAATGCCCCCTGGAATTATTGAGTTTTTCCAGGTGGGACTATATGCCGTTACTCTTAAGGAATCAAGGGGGACCATGCAGGATCGGATGCATCCAGGGGCGTAACGACTTCTCGCTCGTTTTGACCGGTGAAATCGATGGAGAAAATCCGCGTGCGACCGCCCTTTCCCTGTCGATCATTGGAATCTTGGCGGAAGTACATCAGAACACGCCCATTAGGGGCCCAAGTGGGCGCTTCCACTAGGAATCCTTGCGTTAAAAGACGTTCGCCGGAGCCGTCCGGGCGCATCACGCCGATGTAAAACGTACCTTTATGCATGCGCGTGAAACCGATCCAATCGCCACGGGGCGACCAAACGGGGGTGGCGTACCGTCCCTGGCCAAAGCTGATACGCTTCACATCGCCGCCATTTTTGTTCATCACATACAGCTGCTGTGTCCCCGAACGGTCCGAGTTAAAAACGACATAATTGCCGTCCGGCGAATAACTGGGCGAAGTGTCAATGGCGCTGTGTTTCGTCAACTGACGCACGTCGCGGGTAGCGAGTTCCAGGGTATAGATTTCGGTATTGCCATTTTTGGCCATGGAAAAGATCACCGATTTGCCATCCGGCGAAAAACGCGGGGCAAACGTCATACCGGGAAAATCGCCGAGTACTTCTTGGCGGCCGCTATCGATGTTGAAAATATAAACGCGCGGCACCCCCCTGTAATAACTGAGGTAGGTAATTTCCTGAAGCGTCGGCGAGAAGCGCGGCGTCAACACCAGATCGCGCCCGTCGGTAAGAAAACGATGATTCTCGCCATCTTGATCCATGATCGCCAGACGCTTGACGCGCGCCACCTTCGATCCCGATTCAGCGATGTAGACGATGCGCGTATCGAAGTAACCCTCTTCGCCGGTGATGCGTTTGTAAATCGCGTCGGATACGATATGCGCCACGCGCCGCCAGTTATTGGGCACGGTGAAATAAGCCAGCCCCACCATCTGCTTTTCGCTAAGCACATCCCACAGGCGGAACTCGACGCGCAGCCGTCCGTCCACCGTCATCTCCACACGGCCCTGCACCAACGCCTGGGCGTTGATGATACGCCAGTCACCGAAACGCGGCAGCACGTTCAGGCTTTCACCGGTCTGAATGAAGGCTTTTTTGTCGATCGGCGCAAACAGTCCGGAACGCTCCAAATCGGCGGCGACGACACGTGCGATGTCTGCGCCGAATTGCTTTTCGCCAGCCCCTTCACCGAAAAAATCCGTCACCGCGAGCGGCATCGGTTCGACCACACCGCGGGTGATGTCGATGGTGAGCTCTGCGCGCGCCTCCGTGTGCCAGAAGGCGACAGACACCACGGCCAGAGCGGCGAACATGTAAACAATCGGGCGAGCGAACAGCGAATGTGTCATAGGCCGAACATATCCCTAGGGTTAAAGTTAAGTTTCATATTTTGCCATCGATCATATTTTTCCGGAGGCAGCTTGAACGGTTGGCAACGCGGATTCAAGACCGCTCTTAAAGCGCTTTCCGCCATGGTGCGATAAAAAGGATCGGTAGCCATGCGCGCATTGTCGAGCACACGCGCCGTGCTCACCGTTCCATCCGGATTCATCGTAATGCGGATCGAAATCAGCATTTCATGCGCATCCTTTGCGCCTGCAGGCAAGCTCCAGCAGCGGTGAATTTGTTGACGGACCAAATCAATTTCGGAAATGGTCATTTCCGACCCGACGTCAGTGCGCGGTTTATCGCTTTCCAACGCATCGGCCATCATCTGTTCAAAATCAGGCTCGGCAGGCTTATCCTCTTTCGGCTTTTCGGTCGGCGGCGCGCTTTTCAAATCTTCCAGTGTTTTCAGCACCGACTCAAATTGATCCGGCGCTTTGGGTTTGCGCGGCGGCACGGGAGACGGCGACAGCTTTTTTGTATCGGCCTTTTTAGGCTCTTGCGGTTTGGGTTCGGGTTTAGGCTTGGCCTCGACTTTCGGTTTGGTTTCAGCCGGCGCCACCAGCGCCACCTTTTCTTCTTCCGGTTCTTTGGGCGCAGGCGGCGGCGCAGGCGGCTGTTCGACCGAACCTTGCGGCGCGGGCGGCGGCGCGGGCGGTTTAGGCGTGGGCTTGGGTTTAGGGTCGGGCTTTGGCGCAGTCTCCTTTGGTTTGGTGACGATATTGGTCTTGTCCGACACGTTGACGATTTCCACCGAAATGGGCACATCCACCATGTCCGGCACAGTGTTGAAAAACGGCAAACCGACATAGCCGACGATAAAAATCACCGCATGCAATAATACCGAAAAGGCGACATTGCGACGCAAAGCGGCCTCACTTCTTCTTTTGCGTGCTGGGCGCACTTTGATCGGTAATCAAGGCCACGCGTGAAAAACCCGCCGCGTTCAACACACCCATAAGCTCCATCACGTGGCCATAACCTACGCTAGCGTCGCCGCGCACAAAGATGCGCACCTCGGGATTGTTTTCCGAAATGGCCTGCAGGCGCGGCACCACGGCTTCAAGTTCCATAGCGGTGTCTTGCACATAGATCACGCCATCCTTATCGATGCTTACCGCCAACGGCTCATCCGACCCGGCGACGGCCTTAGCCTTAGTCTTGGGCAGATCGACCTGCACGCCCACGGTCAAAAGCGGCGCCGTCACCATGAAAATGATCAACAGCACCAACATCACGTCGACGAACGGCGTGACGTTGATATCCGACATGGGCCGGGAGCGGCGCGGCGAACCGAAGCCTTTGCGATTTGATCCTTGAAGCATCCCCGCCATGATTATCTGGACGCCTTTTCTTCCATCATACGCGACAAGATCGCGGAAAACTCAACCGCGAAGCCATCCAAGCGGCTGGCGTAACGATCGAGATCGCGCGAAATTTTATTGTAGGCCAGCACCGCCGGAATGGCGGCCAGCAAGCCGAGCGCCGTTGCAAACAACGCTTCAGCGATACCCGGCGCCACCACCGCCAGCGACGTATTTTTCGACACCGCAATGGATTGGAACGCGTGCATGATGCCCCACACCGTACCGAACAAACCGATAAACGGCGCGGTGGACCCGGTCGAAGCGAGGAACGTCATGTACCGCTCGACACGCTCCATCTCACGCTGCACGGTAATCTGCATGACGCGATCGATGCGTTCAGCCAAGCTGGTATTGGCGATGGTTGAACCGACATGCCCCTTTTCCGCCGCACGACGCCATTCGCGCATGGCGGAAACGAACACCGCGCTCATCGGATCGCGGGGCTGACTGTTGATCCTGTCATAAATCGCATCCAGCGACTGGCCGGACCAAAAGCCCTTTTCGAATTCTTGGGCTTGAGCATTAAGTCTTTTCAGGTTGGTGACCTTTTCAAAAATGATCGCCCAACACCACACGGATGCGCCAACCAGCATCAAGATCACGCTTTGCACCACCATGTCGGCGCGCCAAAACAGCGACCACATGGAAAATTCCAAAGCGTCAACCGACCCGCCTAGGGTCACCGCGTCGATTACATTGCCTTCCATCGCTTTAAACTCATTCGTTGTTGCTGTTGCTATTGTCGTTATCGTTATCGCTATCCATCTCGAACGCCCTCAGACGTTCGCGAATGTCGTCGGGTAGCCGACCGGGGCCGCCGCTCAGTTTCATGCATCCCAAACGGATGGTCATCCGCACCAAATCCTCGCCATCCTTGCGGATCGCTTGCGCGCCTTCCAACGACGCGCCGCCGACCCGGATCAGCTCCAAATAGACCTCCAACAAGTCGTCAAGTCGCGCGGGACTTAAATACTCGACTTCTATATGGCGCACAACAAAGGCAAGACCGTGGCGATCTTGCAGGACCGAGTTTTCAATGCCCAACAGGCGCAACATCTCGGTTCTGGCGCGTTCGGCGAATTTCAAATAGTTGGCGTAATACACCACCCCGCCTGCATCGGTGTCTTCATAATAGACCCGCAACGGAAACACGAAAGTTTTGCCATCGATACGCGGGGTCATGTCGATCGTTTTAGTCATCTTCGCCACCGATGCTGATCAATTCCAATTGCGCCAAGGCCTTAGGTGCTAAGAGCCCCAAATGCGCATAGGCCTGCGCGGTCAGGGCGCGGCCCCGCGGCGTGCGCATCAAAAGGCCCTGTTGAATGAGATACGGCTCAATCACGTCTTCGATGGTGTCGCGTTGTTCGCTAAGCGCTGCGGCAAGGGTTTCCACCCCTACCGGACCGCCGCCGTAATTTTGCGCGATGCAGGTCAAATAGCGCCGATCCATGGCGTCTAGCCCGGCTTTATCCACATCCAGGCGGTTGAGCGCCGCATCGGCGGCCACGGCGTCCACCCGTTCCCGCCCGGCGACGTTGGCGAAATCGCGCACCCGCCGCAGCAGACGGCCCGCCACCCTGGGCGTACCCCGCGAACGCTTGGCGATTTCCATCGCGCCGTCTTCGCTCATATCGATGCCCAAAAGCTTACCGCCGCGCTGCACGATGCCCACCAGTTCTTCGGGCGAATAAAATTCCAAGCGCAACGGAATGCCGAAACGATCGCGCAGCGGGGTGGAAATAAGCCCCGAACGCGTGGTCGCGCCGATCAACGTAAACGGCTGTAAATCGATGCGTACGGAACGCGCCGCCGGACCTTCGCCGATGATCAAATCCAGTTGAAAATCTTCCATGGCGGGATAGAGAATTTCTTCCACCACCGGATTGAGGCGATGGATCTCATCGATAAACAAGACATCGCGCGGTTGCAGGTTGGTCAAGATCGCGGCCAGATCGCCCGCCTTCGCCACTACCGGGCCAGAGGTAGCGCGAAAGCCCACGCCCAGTTCGCGCGCAACAATCTGCGCCAAGGTGGTTTTGCCCAAACCCGGCGGACCGAAAAACAACGTGTGATCCATCGCTTCGGAGCGCGTGCGCGCAGCCTGAATAAACACGCCCAAATTTTCGCGCACGCCCTTCTGGCCGACGAATTCGTCGAGCGAGGTGGGCCGCAACGCATGTTCGGCGGCTTCGCTTTGCGGCGCTTGTTCGAGCGATACGATGCGGTCTTGATCCGCCATCAGCGATGCTCCCCGCTATGGGGACCAAGCTCGGCAAGGCCGCCCTTGATCAACTGTCCGACGTTGGCGCCTTCGCCCAGCTTATTGGCCGCATGGCTGACCGCGCTCAAGGCGTCGGAGGGCGAATAGCCCAAGTTTACCAGCGCCGAGGTCGCGTCGCGCGTCGCGCTCGATGCCCCACCCGCAGCCAGGGACGCCGCCTTCACGCCCTTCGCGCCAGCAGCAGGACCCAACGTGAGCGCCGCGACCTTATCTTTCAATTCCGTCACGATGCGCGCTGCCAGTTTCGGCCCGACGCCGTTGGCGCGCCCCACTTGGGCTTTATCCCCAGCGGCGACTGCATGGGTGATTTCATCACCCGACAAGGCCGACAAAATAGCCAGCGCCACTTTCGCGCCGACGCCCTGCACGGTGGTCAGCAGCTTGAACCATTCGCGTTCGGACGGCTCCAAAAATCCGTACAGATGAATGTGATCTTCGCGCACGTGGGTTTCGATATGGATCGTCGCCGCTTCGCCTTGGCCCAATCGGCCCAAGGTGCGCGCAGAACAAAAAACCAAATAGCCCACGCCGCCGACATCCACCACGGCCCAGCCGTCGCCCACTTCTTCGATACGGCCTTTCAGCAGCGCGATCATCGGCACCCACCCATAACCCGGCCTCCCGCCAGAATGCGAGATTGCGTTTCGCGATGGTGTGCGTGACAGATCGCCACGGCCAGAGCGTCGGCGGCATCCGCGCCCGCGCTACCCGAACCCGGCAGCAAGGTTTTCACCATCATCTGCACCTGTTCCTTGGCCGCATGCCCCGCGCCGACCACGGTCTTTTTCACCAAATTGGGCGGATATTCCCCCACGCCCAAGCCCAGCCGCGCGGGCACCAGCAACGCGATGGCGCGCGCCTGGCCCAGCTTTAAAGTCGAGGTGGGGTTTTTATTGACGAAGGTTTCTTCAACGGCGGCCTCGTCCGGGTTCCAGGTTTCCAGCACGTTCAGCAGACCGTCGTAAAGCTGCACCAAACGATCCGCCAGCGCCGCCTTGGCGTCGGTGGTCAGCGTGCCATGGGCGACAAAACTCAGGCGATTGTCACGCGCATCCAGCACGCCCCAACCGGTGCGTTGCAAGCCTGGATCGATGCCGATGATGCGCATGTCCTCCGCCTTTTGTTTTGTCCTCGCCTAAGTATTAGGCGCTCAACTTCGCCATAACCTCGTCCGACACTTCAAAGTTGGACGACACGCTTTGCACATCGTCGTTGTCTTCCAAGGCGTCGATCAGCTTCATCATGGTGGCCGCCGCGTCTTCGTCCAGCGCCGTGGTGGTGGTGGGCTTCCAATCCAGACGCGCCTCAAGCGGATCTCCGAACTTTTCCGTCAGCGCATCACGCACGGCGGCGAAATCGTCCGGCGCACAGGTGACTTCATGACCGTCTTTGTCGGAAGCGACATCGGAAGCGCCCGCTTCCAACGCGACTTCGAACATGGTGTCGGCATCGGCCACTTTCGCGGGGTATTCAATGATGCCGGTGCGCACGAACATGAACCCGACCGAGCCGGTTTCGCCCAAATTGCCGCCATGTTTGGAAAACGCGGAGCGCACGTCGGATGCGGTGCGGTTGCGGTTGTCGGTCAGCGCTTCGACGATCACCGCCGAACCGCCCGGACCGTAACCTTCATAACGCACGGCTTCATAGTTTTCATCGCCGCCGCCTTCGGCCTTTTTAATGGCGCGTTCGATGTTTTCCTTGGGCGTGTTGACGGCGCGCGCGGCGATGATCGCGGTGCGCAGGCGCGCGTTCGCCGCCGGGTCCGGCAAACCGGACTTGGCCGCGACGTAGATTTCGCGTGCGTGTTTGGCGAATATTTTGGCGCGCTTTTGATCCTGCGCGCCCTTGCGGTGCATGATGTTTTTAAACTGGGAATGGCCTGCCATGGTCTCGTGCCTTGAATTTCAAATGCGTTAAGGATCGGATTCGCAAAAATCCAGCTCGTGCTTTTACCACATCGGAGGGAAATAAATCATTAGCGGCGTTTTTTAAGGCCTAAAAGGGGCGAAAAGCAACTGGGGCTTAGGTTTGGCTTCGCTGTTGGGCGAATTTAAGATATTTTTCCATTGGGCTAATTTTAGCGGGGGCATGGCATGAACATTTCGGCTGAAACGCTGCGTTTCGACGAACACACCCTATGGGTGGAGCTTTCCGACGGTCGCACCATCGGCGTGCCGTTGGCGTGGTTCCCGCGCCTGCTCCACGCCACGACCGAGCAACGCCAAAACTACCGCATCAGCGTTTCGGGCCAGGGTTTGCATTGAAACGATGTAGATGAAGACATTTCCGTCGCCGGACTACTCGAAGGCCCCTCACCCCGCCTTATCCAACTTATCGAGCAGCGCTAGGGCGCGTTTGCGGTCGCCTTTTGCGGCGCGGGCGTGAAAGCGCGTTTCCGCATCGAACTCGGCCAAGGCAATGGTGGAAAATTCCTCGATCAATTTGTTCAGACTCACGCCCCGGCGCATGGCCAGGGCTTTAAGGCGTTTGTGCTTTTCATCCTGGAGCCGGATCGTCATGGTTCTCATCTCACACCTCCAATGTCTTAATGAACGCCCCTGGGGTGAGCGCCCGCAAACCCAAAAATTTCATCTGCCCGCCGTCAAAGTCGCGAAGATTGTTGGTAACGATCTCTGTCGCGCCGCCCGCCACGGCAAGCTCCACAATATGATTGTCCGCCTCGTCCCGCAAATTAGGACGCCACAGGTAGTACACCGACACCCACCGGCAAACGCTGAGAAAGGCGTTCAACACCTCTTCCCGCTCCTGCGCGCTCAAGGCGCACCCCTGAAACAAACCATCCCGCACCAGCAGACTTTCGTACTCCGCCAACAATGCGGCCCCCATAAGGGGCTCAAGCCGTTCTTGCAAACACCGCCTGATGAGTTCGCGGTTTGCACCCCTCCCCCCCTTAAGCGCGCCCACAAAAACATTCGTATCGATGACAACCGTTCGCATATGCCATGATAGCGTATGTGCTATCATTGATCAAAGAAAATCAATTCATCTGACAAGGGAAACAAGAAGAATGTGACGCGGCGATAAAACGTCCGATGCCTACCCTCTGGTGAATATCGCAGGGACACAGCCAATAGATGCATCCATACTATGGATATCATTATCTAATGAAATCCATAGATTGCAAAAGGCTTAAACTTGGGCACTTACTGACAACACTCAATAGGCGCTCAATCACGCAGCATGATTTTACAACCCGCCTCCTTCTCCACATGGCGGAAATGCCGTCAGGATACGGATAAATTACGCCCAATGGTGATAGAATGAATGACACAATTTTTACGTGCTCGACAAGAAACATAAAATGGGTTGCAGAAAAAACGACAGGGAATGCCTTTCGCCCAGGGAAGTCGAGGTTATCTCCTTGCTTGCAAACGGCATGAGGACGGGGCAGATCAGCCAGCACCTGGGCATTCGCTGCGTCACCGTTGATCTGCATATCCGCAATGCCCGAAAAAAGCTGAACGCCGCAACGCGGGAACAGGCGGTGGCCATTGCCGTCGCCAACAACATAATTGCGACGATGAAAATGAAAATGTGATGATTGTCGAAGTTAACCCCAAAGACTTAGACGCGCTCGCGAATGCCCTTTTAAACGCGCCAACTTATGCGGTGAAGTTGTGGCGCGGCATGATGGAGACGCATAACGGCAACCCTTGTTCGGAGTGCCAGTACGCCCACATGATCGGGCGGAAATGCTGCTGCTTGTGCCTGGAATCCAACCTGCTCCACGCTTGGTTCATCGCGTCATCCGGTGAACCCGTGAAGGCCGCCCATGATACGGTGAGGTCGCACCGCGAAAAGGCATGCGAGTATTGTTTCTCCGCCTCTTGCGCCCTTGGATAAAAAAGCGGCGCGAATTAAGCAGGCATCCTTTCCCTGAGCCGACCGCCCAGCCCAATCCATATAACGCATTGCGTTATATAACGCAATGCGTTATAGTTTGTTCATGATCATTTCGTTTCGCTGCGAGGAGACGCGCGCCATCTGGAATGGCTGGGTGAGCCGACGCCTGCCGCCGGACATTCAGGCCACGGCATTGCGCAAATTGCGCCTATTGTCCGCCGCGAAACGACTGGATGATCTGCGTGTGCCGCCGGGCAATCGGCTGGAAGCGCTGCACGGAACCCGCGCCGGACAACACAGCATCCGCATCAACGACCAATGGCGCATTTGTTTTATGTGGACCGAAGGAGGACCGAGCGATGTCGAAATCATCGATTACCACCGCTAAGCGGCCTGTAAATACCCGCCTGACAAATACCCGTCTGGCAAACGCCCGCTTGGCCAACCCCCATCCGGGCGAAATCCTCGTGCTGGAATTTATGGAGCCGATGAGCCTGTCGCAAAACGCCCTGGCGCGCGCCATCGGCGTGCCGCCCCGGCGCATCAACGAAATCGTTCACGGCCAACGCGCCATCACCGCCGATACCGACCTGCGCCTCGCGCGTTACTTCGCCGTCTCCGAAGGCCTGTTCCTCACCTTGCAAACGGAATACGACCTGATGGAACGCAAACGCGAACTCGGCAAAGCGCTCGACGCCATCGAACCGCATGCGGCGTGAGAGATAATTTATGTAGGGAGGTAACCCGACTAACCATCCATTGTGATTAATGGATATTCCATATTGTAGTAAATCTAGCTTACGTATATACTTTATCTATACGTTATCCATACAATCTGGAAAGTCCGCCGAAATGCCCAAAGAAGCCATGTTCACCTTGAAGCTGGAAGCCGATTTGCGCGACGCCTTCATGGCGGAGGCCGAGGCCGCACACCGTCCAGGTTCCCAAATCGTGCGCGACATGATGCGCGACTTCATCGCACGCCAGCAAGAAGCCAGGGAGTACAACGCCTTTCTGGAGCGTAAGGTCGAAGCGGCGCGCGCCGAAGCTCGCGCTGGGCTAGGGTACTCGAACGACGAGGTGGCGGTGGAGTTCGCTGAGCGGCGCAAGGCGCTGCTTGCCAGCACCCATGAGACTGACGCGTGAAAGTCGTCTGGATGCCTGGGGCGAAACAAGATCGCCTCGAAATTTTCACCTATATTGCCTCGGACAACCCGTCAGCGGCGGTGGCCATGGATGAACGCTTCGATAAAGCGGCTGCCAATCTGGCCAGTTTTTCGCACGCCGGGCATGCCGGGAAAATTCCCGGTACCCGGGAGCTGTTTCCCCACGAGAGTTACCGTCTCGTTTATGAGCTTGGTGGGGATCGCCTCCTCATTTTGACGGTGGTTCATACGTCGCGCCAGTGGCCGCCGGAACAAGATATCAGGGCGCGGCGGAAGTGATGCCTTAAGGCATCACCTCAATCAGCCTTCCACCCAGCCGCACTGGGCTGATGCGCTTAGCCAGTCCGGTCGTATCGTCGCTTTCGACATAAACCGCGCACAGCGTGCCCTCGCCCATCGCCGGAGTTAAGCGTTCGCCGCGCACCTTGGTGATGAAGCGCCCGATGGCCGGGCCTTTGGTCATGCCGATCACGCTGTCGTAATCGCCGCACATGCCGACGTCGGTTTGGTACGCGGTGCCGCCGGTGAAAATCTGCGCGTCCGCCGTGGGTACGTGGCTGTGGGTGCCCACCACCATGGAAACTTGACCGTCAAAGTGATGCGCGATGGCCATTTTTTCGCTGGTGGCTTCGGCATGAATATCGACGAAGATAAAGTCCACGCTCTCGCCCAATTTTTTATTGAGCAGCGCGCGCTGAATGCCGGCGAACGGATCATCCAGCGGGTCCATGAACAACCGCCCCATGGCCTGAATCACGCACACCTTTTTTCCATTTTTCGCCTCGAACACGCCCATGCCGCGCCCAGGCGTGCCTTCGGGATAATTCACGGGGCGCAGCAAGCGCGGTTCGGTCGCCATGTAATCGATGATTTCGCGCTGATCCCAGGCGTGGTTGCCGGTGGTGATGGCGTCCACGCCCAAATCGAAAAACGCCTTGCAGATATCACCCGTAATGCCAAAGCCGTGCGCCGCGTTTTCACCGTTGAGGATCACAAAATCGAGCGCCAGTTCATCGTGCAGGCGCGGCAAATGCGTCTCGACCGCCTTGCGCCCGGACTTGCCCACCACATCGCCGATATAAAGCACTTTCATGTGATCTTGATCGCTTCTCGTTCCGTAATGACCCAATCGACCGGCTGGTCATATTCGTCCACAGGCACTTCGTCAACTTCTTGGACCGCATAAGCCACCCCGATGGCGACACATTCGCCGGTTTTACGCAACAGTTCCAAGGTGCGGTCGTAATAGCCTCCGCCCCAGCCCAAACGATACCCTTGCCGATCGAACGCCAGCAATGGCACCAGCACCACATCGGGGCGCATCATCGGGGCGGAAAGCAACGGATGAAAGGTGCCGTGTGCGCCTTCGACCAGCGGCTCGTCCGGCCGCCATGCGCGAAAGCGCAACGGTCGGTCCTTGGCCACCACTTCGGGCAGGGTCAGTATCACCCCGGTGCGGTCCAACGCCACCAGCGCCGGGCGCACATCCATTTCCGAACCGAACGGCCAATAACCCGCCAAAATGGCGTGTTCGCCGACCGACCGGTCGCCAAATTGGGCGCTCGCCTGAGACCACGCGCCCAACAAATGTTCGAAAAACCCCCGAATGCCGTCGTCGCCCAACGCCTTAGCGGCTTCGTCGCGCCGGGCCTTGGCTTGGTTACGAAGTTTGGGCTTGTCGAAGATTGAAGACATGAAAAATCCGGTGAGAAGAGTGGACGGCGCCACCTCGGCCGTGGGCGTTTGCATATCCTCTGTGGCCTGCTATTGCAGGTGGGCGCCATATACCGAACCCACGGGTCCGACAGGGACAGCT
>Ga0299912_10000531_pt1 | contig 32255 bp, 50 predicted proteins | sample RVTome_2_FD_207667 | JGI IMG/M metagenome (GOLD analysis project Ga0299912, IMG submission 207667) | Soil microbial communities from uranium-contaminated site in the Upper Colorado River Basin, Wyoming, United States - RVT95D214 (version 2) ... | reverse complement strand
GTGGACTCTCTCTCTCCGGGTCGGTGAGCGCTCAATGATCGACAGGGAGTGACTGATGGTGACTATCTGTGAGGGTTGTGGTGGTCCGGTCGAGCAGTCGGGGCCTGGTGCGCGTCGCCGCCGGCACCCGGAGTGCGGGGGTGCCAGGCCACGCCGCGAGAAGCGCCCCGCAGTCACAGGCAGGGCCGGCCGGCGCGCGCCGGTCACCCAGGCGCTGACTGCGGCTCTGTTGGCGGCCGACTTGGAGGCGCGTCATGGTGCGACGGTGGCGCTGGCGGAGGCGTACGCGGTGGCGCTCGACGCCGAGGCTGGGGACCTGGCCAAGCTGGGCCCGCAGATGCTGGCCGTCCTGGCTGCATTGGGGATGACGAAGTCGACGGCTGCGGCGGTGGCTGGAGGTGGCACGGGTGACGTTGATGGCGGTTCCCTCGCCCGGCTCCGGGATCGGGCCCGGGCTCGGCGGCCGGGCTGAGGAGGTTCTTGGGTCGACTCTGCCGAGGATCTGGACGCCGCCGCTCATCACCGGCCCGCCGGGTCCGTGCGGGTGCGGGTGCGCGCTGACGCCGGAGACGTCGCTCGGGTTTGATCAGGTGGAGTTCGCGGACGAGACGCTGGCCCGGCCGTTCCTGCCCTGGCAGCGCTGGAGTGTGATTCACGGGGGGGAGCTGTTGCCGGATGGGCGGCCGCGGTTCCGGGTCGTGCACGTCCAAGTGAGCCGCCAAAATGGCAAGACGGAAATCCCGGTGATCTTGTCGCTGTACTGGCAGACGGTCGAGGAAGTTCCGATGGTTCTCGGTACGTCCACGAAGATTGACTACGCGAAAGAGTCGTGGATGAAGGCGGTCCGGTTGGCTGAGAAGGCGCCTGGGCTGAAGGGTGTCATTCCGGCGAAGCGTCGGGAGTGGACGCGGCAGGCGAACGGAGAGCAGGAGTCTTGGATTGGTGACGCCAGGTACAAGATCGCGGCAGCGAATGAGGAGGGTGGCCGGTCGCTGACGATTCACCGGCTGGTGCTCGACGAGCTGCGGCAGCATCACGACTACAGCGCGTGGGATGCCGCTGTCCCGGCTGGTAACGCCGTGCGGGACTTCCAGTGCTGGACCCTGTCGAACGCGGGGACGGACCGGTCTGTCGTCCTGAACGATGAGCGGGCGGCGGCCTTGAGGTTCATCGAGACCGGTGAGGGTGATCAGCGAACCGGATGGTTCGAGTGGTCCTGCGACGAGGGCGCCCGGCCGGACGACCTCGTCCAGCTGGCGAAGGCGAACCCGTCGCTGGGTATCACGATCGACCCTGATGCGTTGTTGTCGGATGCCCGTAAGGCGATGGCGGTGGGCGGTGAGAAGCTGGCCGGCTTCAAGCGGGAGTGCATGTGCCTGTCTGAGGAGAACCCGGACGACGTCCCGGTGACCAAGGAGGCGTGGGCGGCGTGCCTTGATGAGGCGCTCACGTTGGATGGGCTGCGGTCGCGGGTTGTGGTCGCCCTGGACGTGTCTCCGGATGGGCGGCACGTGAGCTTGGTGGCGGCGGCTCAGGATGACGATGGTCGGGTGCTGGTCGATGTGGTGCGGGCGTGGTCGGGTGAGCAGGCGACGGAGGTGGCGCGGGTGGAGTTGCCGGATTTGGTGGCGGTGGTGAAGCCGAGGAAGCGCTGGTTCTTCCCGGCTGGGCCGGCGGCCGCTCTGAAGCCGGACTTGGAGGCGTTGAAGTTCGAGGCGTTCGGGTCGGCTGACAGCGTGGCGGCGTGCATGGGGTTGGCGGAGTTGGTGCGGTCGGGGCGTCTGCGGCATGGGGGTGACCCGCTGCTGACGGATCACGTGTTGGGTGCGAAGAAGTGGCCTGCGGGGGATGGGTGGCGGTTTGTCCGGAAGGGCGCCGGTCATGTTGACGCGGGGTACGCGGCGGGTGGCGCGGTGTTGAAGGCGCGGCGGCCGGTGGGGGAGCACAACGTGCACTGGTTGTAGGTTCCCTACAATCTCCCTGGCCTGGGCGGGGGGTTCGTGGCCGTTGGGTTGTGGGGTTCCTACAAGTGACGGCCTACACTGCGGTCGTGGGGATGTCTGTAGCGCATGCGGGCACGGCCCGGTTGCGTGTCCCTCGCGTGCGCGCCTGGCGTGTGGGGCTGGCCCGGGTGCTGGTCGCGGCGTGGTCGGCGGTCCGGCCGCTGCTGCTGTTCGTCGGGTCGATGGCGTGTTTCGTCGCCGCAGCGTTCCTGGTGTCGGCGGTGCTGGGGTGGGTGGTGGCTGGGCTGGTGCTGCTGGTCGCTGAGTGGCGGGTGACTGGGTGAGGTCGCTGCTGGGTGGGGTGTTCGCTGCGGCGGCGTCGCGGCGGGTGCCTCTGGTGGCCGGCAGTGGTGGCGGGCTGCTGTCGGGGCCGGCCGTCTCCGCTGCGGGCATGGATGGCCAGCTCAACGCGATGACGGGTACGGGGACGCTCTACTCGATCGTGCGGACGTTGGCGGAGTCGACGTCGCTGGCGCCGTGGTGCATGTACCGGGCGCATGGTCTGCGTGATGATCCGATGTCGCCGCGCCGTGAGGTCACCCGGCATGCGGCCCTGGATTTGTGGCGGCGCCCGAACCTGTTCATGACCCGCCAGGAGTTGGTGGAGGCTGTTCAGCAGCATGTGGAGTTGGTGGGTGAGGGGTATCTGCTGGTGGTGCGGGTGGAGGGGTTCGCGTTGCCGGTGGAGTTGTGGCCGATTCTTCCGTCGCGGATGTTGCCGGTTCCGGATCCGGAGGAGTTCTTGGCGGGGTGGGTGTATCTGGGTCCGAATGGTGAGCGGATCCCGTTGGGGTTGGATGAGGTTGTTCAGATTCGTGTGCCGAATCCGGTTGATCCGTTCCGTGGGTTGGGTCCGGTCCAGTCGATTCTTGCCGACCTTGAGAGCGCTCGGCTATCCGCAGAGTGGAATCGTCGGTTCTTCCTGAATGGTGCGCAGCCTGGCGGGATCATCGAGGTGGATGATGAGCTGGTGGACCGGGAGCTGGACAAGCTGCGGCGCCAATTTCAGGAGCGGCACCAGGGCGTGTATAACGCGCACCGGGTGGCGGTTCTCGAGAATGGTATGAAGTGGAAGGACCGCAGCGTTTCTCATGAGGACATGCAGTTCGTTCAGTTGCGGAATGTTTCTCGTGAGGTGATCCGGGAGGCGTTCGGTATCTCGAAGACAATGCTGGGTCTGACTGAGGATGTGAACCGGGCGACGGCTGAGGCGGCCATGATGACGTTCGCCCGTGACCGCAGGAAGCCGAGGTTGGAGCGTTGGAAGCAGGCCCTGAATAGTGACCTGCTCCCGATGTACGGGGCGCCCGGAGCCAATGTTGAGTTCGACTTTGATGCGGAGATCCCTGAGGACGAGGTCGCTGAGGCGGCCGAGCGGAAGTCGAAGACGGAGGGCGCGAAGGCGCTGGCGGCGACGGGCTGGCATCCGGATGACGTGCTCGCGTCGATGGGTCTTCCGCCGATGCGGTGGGTCGGGCCACCAGCAACGACGGGGCTTCCTGGCGTCCCTGCCGGTCCCGCATTGAACCCGGACGACGTGCCTGCGTCGGAAGTGGAGGTTGCACCGTGACGGCGTTGTACAGGTTCTGGGGGCGGCGGAACCCTGAGGGGAGGGTGAAGCCTCCGATCCTGGCTAAAGTCCCGGGTGGGTCGGTTGATGAGGCTGGGGTGGCGACGGTCCGGCTCTATGACCCGATCGACTCCTGGGGCGGGTACTGGGGTGTGTCGGCTCAGGAGTTCCTCGCGACCCTCGATCAGCTCGGCGACGCGACGCAGATCCGGCTGCACATCAACTCGCCTGGCGGCGAAGTGCATGAAGCGATCGCGATCCTGAATGCGCTGCGGCAGCATCAGGCGCGGGTGACCGCGATCGTGGATGGGCTGGCCGCGAGTGCGGCGTCGTTCATTGCATGTGGCGCGAATGAGCTGGTGATGTCACAGAACACCGAGCTGATGATTCACGACGCGTGGAGCATCGAGATCGGTCCGGCCGCCGCAATGCACAAGATGGGCGACAGGTTGGATCAGGTCTCCAACAATGTGGCATCCATCTATGCGAAGAAGTCCGGCAAGTCCACGGAGGAGTGTAGGGCGGTGATGCTCGCGGAAACGTGGTATTCGGCGCAGGAAGCGGTCGACGCTGGTCTCGCTGACTCAGTGGACACCGGTACCGGGTCGGCCGGTGACGACGCACAGAACCGGTGGGACCTGTCGATCTACCAGCACGCGGGCCGCGAGAAAGCACCCGACCCGGTTCTCATTCCGGAGCCGGCGGCGAAGTTCGACGTCAACAATGTGATCGAGGCTCTGAAGGGAGCGTTCAAGTGACTGCCATTCCGAAGGCCGCTCATGAACTTGAGGAGTGGCTGTCCGACCCCGCGAAGATGGGGAGCCTCTTCGATGAGGAAGGGAAAGCAACTCCTCAGTTCACGGAGTTCATGTCGAACTATGCGGCCGCCTCGGTCCGCAAGGACGAGACGATCTCGCAGCAGATCGAGGAGCAGGTGCAGGCCAGCATGGCCGAGTACCTGAAGGCCAACGGCTCGAAGTCGAAGAAGGTCGACCTGGGCGGCCGGGCGCTGAGTGCGCGGGCCACATCCGCTCCTGGCGCTCGCGCGGATGGCGTGTTCGGCAACCGGGCCGACTTCCTGTTCGCCGCAGCCATGGGTAGCCCGGCGATGGGTGATCGGCTGGGCGGGATGCCGGAGTTGGTTGACCAGCTGGGGAAGCTGTCGAAGATCCAGAACTCGTACGGCACCACGATCCCCGCGGATGGTGGGTTCTTGGTGCCGGAGGAGTTCCGGCAGGACATCATGCAGGTCGCCCTGGAGACGGCGATCACCCGGCCGCGCGCCACCATCATCCCGATGTCCACGGCGACCTTGGACATCCCGGCGGTCGACGAGACCACCCACGCCAGCCAGTCCCTGTTCGGTGGGGTGATCTGCTACTGGGCCGCCGAGGCCGCGACGCTGACGGCGTCGTCGGCGAAGTTCGCGAAGGTCCGCTTGGACGCGTCGAAGCTGACGGCGTACGCGGAGGTGCCGTCCGAGCTGTCGGAGGACGCGCCGGCGTTCGACGCGTGGTTCATGGCCAACATGCCGAAGGCGCTGACCTGGTCGGAGGACTACGCGTTCGTCAACGGCAACGGTGTCGGCCAGCCTCTCGGCTGGCTGAACTCGCCGGCGGCGATCAGCGTGACGAAGGAGACCGCCCAGACCGCGGATACGATCGTGTGGCAGAACGTGATCAAGATGTTCTCCCGGATGTTGCCGACGTCGCTGGGTTCGGCGGTGTGGGTGGCGAACATTGACACTCTGTATGAGCTGGCGTCAATGGCGCAGCAGGTCGGTACCGGCGGGTCCACGGTGTGGATCAACAACGGTACCGAGGGCCCGCCCGCCAGGATCCTCGGGCGCCCGCTGTACTTCACCGAGAAGGTTCCGACCGTCGGCGACGCCGGGGACATCAGCTTGGTCGACCTGTCGTACTACGCGATCGGTGACCGGCAGGCCATGCGCTGGGGTGTGTCGAAAGACCTGCTGTTCCAGTCGGATGAGCTGGCGTACCGGCTGATCCAGCGCGTCGATGGCCGCCCCCTGCTGCTGTCGGCCCTGACTCCGGCGCAGTCCACCGCGACGCTGTCCGCGTTCGTGAAGCTCGCAGTCCGCGCCTGACCCCCGATCGATCGACACAGGAAGGTACGGGAATGCTCGGACTCGGCAAGGACTACGACATCGGGTTGGCGCTCGCCCCGGTGGACCTCAGCACGGCTGGGGCGACCGGCAAGCGGATCAGCCTGCAGGACTGCAAGGGCGTCGACATCGTCCTCGTCTACGCCGCCGGGACGGACGGCGACGACCCTGTCCCCAGCCTGCAGCAGCACACCGCCTACACGAGCGGCACGACCGCGGACCTGGCCACCATGGCCACGATCTACCGGAAGTCGGAGACGCTGCTCGACAACGACGAGCCGTGGGTGGCCACCACCCAGACCGCTGCCGCGATCATGACTGCGGTCGCGGACGACGCGCAGAAGCAAAAGATCTACGTGATCCACGTGGAGGCCGCGGACCTCACCGACGGGTACACGCACATCTCGGTGAACCAGGCCGACCTCAGCAACAACGCGCAGCTCGCGTGCTTCCTGTACCTCAAGGTCGGTCTGCTGGTGCAGCGGGCCCCGGCGAACCTCCCGAACCTGCTGAACCCCGGTGCAGCGAACGCCTGAGGAGGCTGAATCATGAGTGTGCTCGACGACGCGTCCGCGTACGCCAAGGCAATTCTCGGCTTCCCGGTCACGGGGCAGTTGCAGACCATTGCCGGCGCCGCAACGCACCAGGTATTCACGGTGGCGGGCGGTGAGGTCCTCATCGAGATGTGGGGCAAGTGCGCGACAGCGATGGCTGGGGCGAACACGGTCAACGTGCAGACGGACCCGACGACCGGTGACACGGTCGTCATCGCGACGGCCACCGACCTTGGGACCACTGACACCGCGGCCGGCACGGTGATCTGCGGGCAGTTGGCGACGGCTGCTACTCCGGGCCTGGTCAAGGGGTGCGGTGAGCCGTTGCGGTTCGTCGCTACCACGGGTGAGGTGGAGTCGGTGATCACTGGTGCTGGCGCTGATGGCGCGATCCAGTGGTACTGCCGGTACGTCCCGTTGACCGCTGGCGCCACGGTCGCGGCGGCGACTACCTGATGTTGGAGGTGTGCGCTGGCTGCTCGACCGCCTACGCGGTCGGGCTTCCGGCGTGCCCGCACTGTGGACTGCCGGCCCCGGTTCCCCCCGTGCCGGGGCAGGCAGCTCAGTCTGTGGGGGAGGTGGTGGCTGATGGCGTGGCAGACGTTGCTGTCGATCCTGGCGGAGGCCAGGGCCGACGCCGACGCCGCTAAGACGTCGCCGCCGACGGCATGCCCGAACGACGGTGAACCGTTGAGAAGTGGGCCGCGGGGCGAGCTGTACTGCCCGTTCGACGGATGGCGTCCCTGACAGTGCCTGACGGGAGGAACCTTCGATGTCGTATCTGACGTTGCGTGCGGTGAATGGGCAGACGGCCTCGTATGGCCCAGGCAGCGTCGTCGACCCGACGCGATTCAGTGTCGACGAATTCAATGGGTTTGTTGCATCCGGGGCGATCGTGTCCACTGCCGCGCTCACGGGGATCGCGACAGCTCTTGGGTTGGGTTCCGCAGCGACGATGACACCGGCCGCCATTGCTGCGGACAGTGCGCTTACGGACGCGTTCGCGCCACTTCCGGCGGGGACCGCTGCGGTCGGTCAGTCCCCTGTGGTCACCGCCGTCAGTCCTCTCACTCTCGGGTGGGGTGCCGGGTCCTCGCCGTGGCAGTTCCCGGTCGAGGATTACGGGGCCGTCGCTGACGGCCGGACGGTCTATGACCTGGTCACCACCAACACGTCTGCTGTCGTCACGTCTGCGACGGCGACGTTCGACGCCGCCCGCGACGCGGGTAAAGCTTTCGTCGCTTTCGGCGCGGGTGTGGCTGGCGCGGATCTGATCACGACTATCAGTAGTGTGGGCAGCGCGACTCAGGTCACGCTGGCTGCTACAGCTGGTGCGACGACGACCGGAACCCTGGCCGACTGGGGGACGGATTCCACGGCCGGGATAAACGCAGCCAATACGGCGGCGGAAGCGTATATCGATGCGAATCCTTTCGGATTGTACGCGGAGGTTATCTTCGAGCCGGGCACCTATTTGGTCATGGCCGCACCGATCAATGGGGGTGCGGCCAAAGCGTGCGCACAGATCCCTCTCCCGTTCCGGGATCGCGCGTTGAAGCCGAAAGCAACCCTGTCATGGGTCGGCGTCCAATCGGCAGCCTGGTTTTCCAACGGTTTTCAAACGGTTCCGCCGCGCAACGGGACAATCATTAAGTCGACACTCACGCACCAATCGTATAATGCGACCTACGGGCTCCCGGCGGTGGTCGGCACGTGGACCCCCGAGCAGGGCTCTGGGTCCGGAGCCGATTTCTCCAACATGTTGTTCCACGCACGCGGGATCGTGATCGTCACGCCCCGCAATCCCAGTATTTCAGGATGGGATCTGTGCGGGGTGTCTCAGATAAACCTGGACATGTGCGGCGCCACGGCCGACTTCCCCCTGACCTACGCGCAGGTCTGGTCGCAGCCCGGTAAAGACTCGTGGGGACTACGGACCCCGCTCACCACTAACAACGCCCACCAGGTCATCACCCGGTTCCATGCCTGCGGATTCGAATTCGGGGTGCTCGCAGCAGAGCACCTGAATGCGCAGGAGATTGCAGTAATCTGTAACGCGTTCGGCTTGACGATAAACGGTGGCGGTCACGCCGTGTACGTTGCGAGTCTTATTGCTGAGATGAACGGGTCGAACATTTCCTACCTGGACGGCTTAGGTACCGTCAGAGAGACCGGCAGCGGCGGCGTCCTGGTTATCGGTAAAGCCTCTACCGAGGGTGGGACCGGATCGACCTGGGATATCAACGACTCGGCGAACCTGCTGTACGGGGAGGTCGGGTGGGCGGCGTTGAATCAGGCGCCGCGGGTAAACGGGGCCGGTAACCTCAACGTCCGGCGCATAGACGTTGCGGCAGGTCCGGTGACGGCGCCCGCGGTACCCGCTACGACCGTGGCACACACAAATGCGTTCTGGCGCAATTGTGCGGTGGCGGTAGCGGGTGGCACCGTCACCGCGATCGCCGTCGGGGGGGTCGCTACGGGACTCACCTCTGGGATGGTGATCGTCCCCTCCGGCAAGACGATCACCCTGACGTACAGCTCCGCGCCCACCTGGACCTGGACGCTGCTGTGAAGTACTGCACCGTCGAGGACGTCAAGTCCGCACTCGACGTCAAGGCATCCGCCTACGCGGACAAGCAGATCATCCGCGCCATCGAGTCCGCGTCCCGCTCGATCGACGGCCTGACGCACCGCCACTTCTACCCGCTGGCCGCGACCCGGTATTTCGACTGGCCCGACCCGCAGCCGACGCCGGCTCAGACGCTGTGGCTGGAGCAGCACGAGGTCATCTCCGTGACCACGCTGACCGCGGGCGGCGTCGCGATCGCGGCCGCCGATTACGACCTGGAGCCCAACGGCGACGGTCCCCCGTACGACCGGATCGAACTGGACCTCACATCGAGCGCGACCTTCGGGGGCGGGTCCACCTCCCAGCGGACAATCGCCCTCACCGCGCTTTTCGGGTACGGCGCTGACACCGAAGCGGCCGGGGCGCTGGCCGAGGCCCTCGACGGCAGCGAGACCGGGGTTGACGTCACCGACTCCAGCCTGGTCGGGACCGGCGACACGATCCTGGTCGGCACCGAGTACATGACCGTGACCGGCCGGTCGATGGCCTCCACCGGGGTAACGATCCACTCAGCCGACTCGCTGACCGCGTCGGCGGCGGACGTGTCGCTGACCTGCTCGTCGACGACCGGTATCCCCGTGGTGGGGGAGACGGTCCTGGTTGACTCCGAGCGGATGCTGGTCGTCGACGCGGCAGGCACCACCCTCACCGTCCGGCGGGCGCATGACGGGACCGTGCTCGCCACCCACGCGGCGCTCGCCACCATCTATGCGCTGCGGACGCTCACGGTGGTGCGTGGGGCCCTCGGGACCACGGCGGCCGCCCATGACACGGCTACGGTCGTCCGTCGGCATGCGCCGCCCGGGCTGATCAGGGACCTGGCGATCGCTGAGGCGATCGTCCGGTACGAGCAGGAGGGCGCCGGGTACGCCCGGACCGTCGGGTCCGGTGAGGGTGAGCGGAACGCATCGCTCGCCGGCCTCGCGGACCTGCGCCGACAGGCGCACCGGCTGTACGGGCGTCGCGCTCGGATGCGTGCGATATGAGCGTCGAGGTCAGCGGGCCCCTGTTCGATGGGCGCGCTGAGCGTGCACTTGCGGCGGCGGAAGACGTCGCCGCCTCTCGGGCGGGGGATCTCGTGCGGGACCAACTGCGGGAGATGGTGCGACAGAAGGCGCACCATGACACCGGGTCGTACGAGTCGAACATCACCGTCCAGCGTGCCGCGAACACCAGCATCGTCACGGACCGGGGGTCGGTGTACGGGGCGTGGCTTGAGGGCGGTACCCGCCGGAACGACTCGACTGGCTTCCCTGGCTGGTCGCATTTCCGGACCATCGCTCAGCAGTTGAGCGAGGCTGGGACGGTGGTCGCCATCATGCAAGAGGAACTCGACAAGAGGCGCGGTGACCTCGGATGACCCTCAACGCGACCGGGATCCTGAACGCCCTCACCTCCCACTCGGCGGCGTCCGGACTGTTCGAATCCGTGCTCAATCACGAGCCGAAGTCGAGCCCTGGTGTGGGGCTGACGACGGCGATCTGGTGTCAAGCGATCGGCCCGATGCCGGCCGGGTCGGGTCTGGCGGCGACGACCAGTCGGGTCGAGTTCGTGCAGCGGGTGTATTCGCCGATGCTGACCGAGCCGCAGGACGCGATCGACCCGCGGGTGGTGGCTGCGGTGGATGTCCTGATGGGCGCGTACACCGGGGATTTCACGCTCGGTGGTCTGATCCGGAACGTGGATTGTCTTGGCGCTGCTGGGGTTCCATTGTCGGCGCGCGCGGGGTATCTGACGCAGGACGGGAAGCTGTTCCGGATCATGGACCTGACGGTTCCTTGCATCGTCAACGATCTCTGGAGCCAGGCGGAATGAGAGGGGTGGTGAGCTGATGGCCAAGCAAAACGGTCTCGGGATGACGTGGTGGGTCGGCGGTGTCGACCTGTCCGGGGACACACAGGCATTCGGCAGGATCGCCGGAGGGGTCGCGCCCCTCGACGTCACGTCGATCGACCTGCGAGCGCACGCCCGGATCGGCGCCCTGCATGACGCCGGGATCGACGCGGTGTCGTTTTTCAACCCGACAGCGGGTGCGGCGCATCCGACGCTGTCCGCGTTGCCGACCGGCAACGTAATCGTCACGGCCGGGGTTGGGACGACTCTCGGGTATCCGGCGGCGTCGCTGCTGACCAAGCAGGTCGACTACGCCGGGACCCGCGCCCAGGGCGGGGAGTTTACGTTCAGCGTGCCCCGGCAGGGCAACCTGTACCCGCTCGACTGGGGTGTCCAGTTGACCGCAGGGAAGCGGACGGACACGGCGGCGACGAACGGGGCGACGGTCGACCAGACCACCGCCTCCACGTCGTTCGGGTGGCAGGCGTACGCGCACGTCTTCGCGGTGACCGGGACCAGCGTGACGCTGACCCTGGAGGACTCCGCGAACGGCACCGACTGGACGCCGCTGACGGGCGGCGCGTTCACCGCGGTCACGGCACCGGGGCCGGGGTCGCAGCGGCTGGCCGGCGGGACCACGGCGACCGTGCGCCGGTATGTGCGGGTGACGTCGTCCGGGACGTTCAACCCGGGCGTGTTCGCGGTTGCGTTCACCCGGAACCTGACGGCGAGGGACTGACCCCATGCAGATGATCCCGAGCCCGGACGGGATGCGGATCAAGCCGCTGCTCCCGGCGTCGGCGTTGAAGACGTACCGGCTCACGCAGCAGCACCGTACGGCGACCTGCGATGAGGCTGGGTGTGCGGCGTGGCGGAAGGGCTGGGAGATCACGGTCGACCCGGGAACCGACCTGGGGGCGGGGCAGGCGTACTACCTGCGTCATGACCGGACCCGCCGCCCGGTGGAGGAGACGTTGCCGGACGGTCGGGTCCGGTTCGCGTACGGGCCGGGGCAGCGGTGCCCGGTCGAGCACACGATCCCGGTCGGGCGTGACCCGCTCCTACTGGTGCAGGGCGGGGACTGGCGGGGCAACCCCCGCGGCATCGAGACGTACCGGCATGTGCGGACGGAGGATTGGGTCGAGGATTTCGCCGAACATCAGGGCCGGCTGTCCGACAGGTTCCAGCAGGGCTGAGCAGCAGCGAGCGTAGGAGGTAGAAGGCCATGGCCAAGCAGTCCGGTCTGGGTATGACCCTGTCTGTCGACGACAGTGCGGGGTCGGCGAAGGCGATTGGGAACGACTTCACGAACTTGGCGTTCTCGACGCCGCGGGGTGTGCAGGACGTTACGGGTATCGACGTGTCGGCAATGGAGCGGATCCTGCTGCTCGCCGATTTCTCGATCACCATCAACGGACCGCTGAACATTGAGGCGGATCACTCCCATGATGTGTTCAAGACGGTCCCCTCGACGTCGGTTGCGCGCACGACAAGTCTCGCGATCAGCGCGAAAACCCTTGCGCCGGAGGTGTTGTACACGGACTACCCGCTGACCCGGTCAGCGTCCGGAGAGTTCACGTACGCCGTCCCGGGGGTCCTGTCCTCGGGCATCGTCCCGACGTGGGGCTGACCGGCATGGCCTTCGTCTACGATCCGGCGGTGGTGGTCGTCGACTTCTCTGACCCGTCCATGGAGGGGCTGGAGTTGCGGACCCGGCGGGTCAGCATCGACGAGCTGCTGACGATCATTCGGTTGCAGGGCGGGTTCCTGACGTCCGACCCGGACGACATCACCGCGCTGCTCGCGATGTTCTGCGACTGCTCAACCGGCTGGAACATGGCCCGGCCGGACGGGACGCCGATCCCGTTGACCCGGGAGGTTGTCGCGCAGATCGACCATGAGTTCATGGCCCGGATGATCGCCGGGTGGATGGTCGCCGTGGCTGGGGTGTCGCGCCCTTTGGGGTCAGGCTCGACCGGTGGCGGGCTCTCGCCGGAGCCGGGCTCACCGGGGCAGGAGATGGAGGCGTCGCTGGCGGAGGTGATGACGGTAAGCCCGTAGAGCTGGCCGAGGCAGAGCTGATTATCGGCCTGTGCGAGCGGTTCCACTGCCTGCCAAGCCAGCTGCTCGCCGAGGACGCCAGGTTCCTGCACCTGCTGAGAGTGGTCGAGCGGGGTACACCCGAGAGAGGAGGTGAGTGGGGTGGCGAATGAGGTCCGGGTCGTCGTCGACGGGAAGGACAACACGGCCGCAGCGTTTGTGACGGCGTCCGCGCGGGTGCGGACCTTCAAGGCGGAAACCGTTCGGGCGCTTGAGGATCTGAACGCGAAGAAACTGAAGATCGACGCTGACGTTGTCACCGCTACGCAGAAGGTCGACAAGCTCAAGAAGCAGGCCGACGGTGCGACCGGCGACCGGAAACTGAAGATCGACGCGGACATCGCCGCCGCTGAGGCGAAAATCGTTGTGATGCAGCGGAAGGCCGATGACCTTCGCAAGACGATCAAGCTGAAGGCTGAGGCGGACATGCAGCCCGCCGAGAGCGCCTTGCACCGGTTCGTCGGGTCCCTGTCCTCGCCGTCCTTCACGTCCAAGTTTGGGACCGCGCTGAAGGTCGGCGCGGTCGGTGGTGCCGCCGCTGTCGCCGGGCCTCTCGGGAACGTATTTGCCGGAGCCCTGATAGCCGGTGCCGGTGCCGGGATGATCGGCGCGGCAGCGCTGCTGCAGAAGGACAACCCGGCCGTCCAGGCCGCCGGAGTGAAGCTCGGCAGGACGTTCACGCAGGGCTTCCGGGAAGCCAGTGCAGGGATGGCGGCCCCGCTGGCCGGGGCACTGGACATCTTCCAGCGGCAGCTCGCCGCTGACCTGCCGACGATCAGGATCGGGTTCGACGCAGTGGCCGGGGCGGTGGAGCCGCTCGCCCGGGGCCTGGCCGGCCTGATCCACAACGCGCTGCCGGGATTCATCTCGATGCTGCAGCAGTCGAGACCAGTCTTGGAGTCGATAGCTGCTCGGCTACCGGAGCTTGGTTCCTCGATCGGGGACCTGTTCCAGACCGCTGCAGCGGCTGCACCGTACGCGATCGAGGCTCTCGGTCAGCTGATCACGGTGATCGAGTGGACGATCAACGGAGTGCGCGGCGCGATCGTTGCCTTCGAAATATGGTCGGAGGCGATGGACGGCAACATTATGTCCGTCGACGAGATCAAGGCCGCCTATGCCGGTCTCGCCCCGGACCTGTCGGCGGCGGCCGGCGGGATGACGAACTTTGGGGACTCCGCGGAGGAGGCGAAGGCCAAGCTCAACTCTTTGACGACCGCGTTGCTGGCGCAGCGCGCCGACGCCCGCGGCTTCCAGGCCGCCATCGACGCAGCCACGGAATCTCTGAGAGAGAACGGGAAGACCCTGGACATCGGTACGGAGAAGGGGCGTGCGAACGAAGCTGCCATCGACGCAGTTGCGGCCACCACCAGGAGGTGGCGGGATTCGTCAGCGGCCGCAGGCGAGGCACAGTCGTACCAGAACGCAATCATGATCGTCGGTGAGGACCGGCTGATCAACCTCTACATTGCGATGGGCAAGACCCGCACCCAGGCCCAGCGATACGCCCGTGAACTGCTGGGCCTCCCACCGATCGTGAAGACCACCGCAGTCCTCGATACCGCCAGCGCGGCGCGCAAACTCAACTCGATACTGAACGGACTCAGGAGTATCGACGGACGGACCGTCAGCGCCTACGTGAACGTCGAGACATCCGGGAACGTCGCGGCCCTCCGCGGCATCCCCACGGCCCGCGCCTCGGGCGGGATCATCGGGTCCGCTGCGACCGGCGGAGCCCGCGGGAACTTGACGATGGTCGGCGAGCAGGGCCGGGAGCTGGTCAGTCTCCCGTCCGGGTCGATGGTCCACTCCAACCCGGACACTGAACGGATGCTCGCCGGCAGTGGCGGCGGCGGGATGTCTGTCGCCCTGAACGTTTATGCGCCGATCGGTAGCCAGGCGCAGCTGGAGGACTGGCTGCAGCGCGCCGTCGACAACCTACAGAGGAAGGGGCGACTGTGACACTGCACTTGCTTGAGGCCAGCCCGCGGGACGTCCGGGACGCCCTCGACGTCGCCGCTGCCCGTGGGCGCCGGGTGGCGCTCGCGTCCGGGGCGCGGATGTACGGGTACGGCGTCCTCACCGTCGGTGGCCTGGCGACCCCGTTCCACAACTTGATCAGCACGTACGGGGACCGGTACTACACGGAGCAGGCGATCGCGGGCGTGCAGCCCGCGAACGCATCCGCCCCGACCCGGGTGACGGGCATGAAGCTTGGGACCGGCACGACGGCAGTTGCGAAGTCCGGGGCGGGCGCGGCATGCGTCACCTACATCACCGGCAGCAACGCAGCGTTCGACGCCACATTCCCTACTGCGACAGCGGTTACCGGAACTGACGCCGGATGGCAGGTGACCTATCAGACGACGTGGGCGGCTGGGACCGCCACGAACTCGGCGATCGCCGAAGCGGTAATCGTCGACGACTCGGCGACCGACGCCACCTCCACGGCGGCGCACACGATCGCCCGCGCCCTCATCTCCCCGGCCGCGGACAAGACGGCTGGACTGCCCGCGACGGCGCTGTGGCACCACGTGCTGCTGGGGGCATGACCGGTGGCGCTCGACGCGGGGCTCCGGTGGGAGATCGGTGCTGGTGAGCCGGACGTGTGGGCGGCCCGTGAGGCGCTCGTGTGGGGTGTCGACCAGCCCACCGCCGACACCACCGGCGTGTTGTCGACCAGCGTCTACGCGCCTTCCCGGACCACGCAGGCAGGGAACTTCACGGTCGCGACAGGGGACGTCGAGTACCTGAACTATGACTTCGGGGGCAAGGTGTCCGTCACCAGCTCGGGCCGGAAGTATTTCCGGAACTGCACGTTCGCCGGGGAGACCAGCCCATCAACAGAGCAGGGCCTCCTGCACGTCACGAACTCGGCCGTCTCCAACGTCATCGTCGAGGACTGCGACCTGATACCGGACACCCCGACCGCCTACTTCTCAGGGATTCTCGGCCACCACTTCACAGCTCGTCGCTGCAAGGTGAGGCACGTAGTCGACGGGTTCGGCGTGTACAACACGGCAGCCCCGACCGCGCAGCTCGGCGTCCTCATCGAGATGTGCTACATCGTGGATCACGCCTGGTTCTCCACAGCGCCGGGCCAGTCGGACGGGTCGCACACGGACGGCTGTCAGATCCAGGGCGGCGCCGGGATGGTGTTGCGCGGCAACCACTTTGGCGGCACCCACGACGTCACGGTGGGGGACTCGCCCTGGTCGAGGCTCTCCGACCCCTCATACCGCACCATCTCCGCGCTGATGGTGACCCCGAACGTGGGCGCGGTCACCGGCATGGTCGTCGAGAAGAACTGGCTCGACGGCGGCGAGATCTGCTGCAACATCACCAAGAGCACGAACGCCGGGAACAACATCGGATCGTTGCTGAATAACAGGTTCGGGCGGAACACGTACTACACGGGGCACGCGATCGACATCCGGACGGGCGCCCTCTACACCGCCTCCGGCAACGTGTACGACGACGACGACACGCCCGTCCGGATCAGGGTGTACTGAGGTGGCCAACGCGCCCCTGGTCGGGGCCTTCCACGCCAACACCGGCGCAAGCGCCGCGACCTCCGTGTCGGTCACCCTCACCGGCGTCCAAGAGGGCGACATCGTCCTGGCCTGCGTGTCCATCGAGCGGGCCACCGCCACCGCGGGCACTCCGGTCACCGGCGCCGGGACCACGTTCACGTCCGACGAGAACACCGCGAACACGTCGATGGCGTGGTCCTACTCTCACCACACCCTCACCGACGGCGACGTAACCGCGGGGTCCTGCACGATCACCTCCACGGCCAGCGGTGGCCTGACCCGCAGGCAGGCGATCGCCGCCCTCGTCTACCGGGGCACCACCTCGGTGGCCTTCCAGGCCGGCACCTACACCGAGAACGGGACCGGAGTCGTCACCGCGACCGCGCCGTCCATCACGCCGGGCGAGGACGACTGCACCATCGTCTGCCTGTTCGCGACGATCTCCAACGTCACCCCGTACGAGCGCACCAGGTCAATCGACTCGCCCTACACGATCCAGGGCGACGACGGCTCCACCTCCACCAGCGCCACAAACGCCTACGTGACCGGCGCCATCCAGGGCCTGACCGGAGGTGACGCCACACCCCAGACCGGCGCCACCCTCAATGACACCACTGCGCCCACCCCGACGAAGTTCAACTGGTTCGCGGGCACCTACGCGATCGGCGCCTACGCGGTCATCCCGTGGGTGTTCGGCGACACCATCGGCGCGACCGACCCCGGTGAGCTGTCCACGATCCAGATCGAGGGCACCGACCAGCTTGGTCTCACCGACGCCCTGACCTTCGACCTCACCGGCGCCGCAGCCGGAACAACAGCTACCTATGAGGTCCTGGTCGACTGGGCCGGCGACGGAGGTTTCGGTGGTGTCGGCGACGACGTCACCGCCAGGACCCTCGGGGCCCGGCACACGGTGACCATCCAGGGCGGACGCAACAGCCCCTCCCGGGCAGTCAGCGACGCCGCGCCCGGCGAGGCGTCGCTGGCCCTCAACAACGTCAGCCGGGACTACTCGCCGGAGAACGGCGCGTCGCCGCTCGCCGGGCTGGTCGGGCCGGGCCGCGAGATCCTGATCCGCGGCGCCCTCGGCGGGACCGTGGCGGACCTGTTCCGCGGCGCCCTCGACGACTACACGGTCAGGCCCTCCACTGCGGACCGGGCCGTCGAGCTCACCTGTCTGGACGGTCTCGGGACGCTCGCGCAGACCACCATCTCCACCCCGCTGTACCAGGGCGTCACGACCGGCCAGGCGATCGGCCATGTCCTGGACGCTGCCGGCTGGCCGGCAGACCGGAGGGACATCGACCCGGGGCACACCGCCATCGCCTGGTGGTGGGAGGAGGGTGCGACCGCACTGGACGCCCTCCGGAAGCTGGTCCGGGCGGAGGGCCCTCCCGCGCTGGTCGCGGTTGACGGGTCCGGCCATCTGGTGTTCCGGGACCGCACCCACCGGCAGATCAGGGACCGGTCGCGGTACTCCCAGGCTGTGTTCGCGGCCGGGTCCGGGGAGGAGCCGCAGGCCCTGGACGCCGGTTTCAGCTATGACGCGGGCTGGCAGTCGATCGTCAACCGGATCACGATCCCGGTGCAGGTCCGGGCCTGCACCGGGATCCCGCAGCAGGTGTGGTCCACCGACAACCCGCTCACCCTCGCCGACGGGGAAACGGTCGCCCTGGTCGCGTCCGCTAGCGACCCTTTCCTGGCTGCGGTCACACCGGTCGAGGGGACGGACTACACCCTGTCCTCCGGGGTGGTGACGTGCTCACTGGACCGGGACTCCGGTGCCGCCGTGACGATCTCCGTGACGGCGGTCGGTGGCCCGGCGACGGTACTGACGATGAGCCTGCGCGCGGCCACCGTCCCCGTGGTGACGACGTTGACGGTGACCGCCGAGGATCAGGCGTCCATCGACCAGCACGGGCCCCGCGCGTACCCGCGGGATGTCCCGTGGGTGGGCGCGAATGATGCGCGGGCGGTCGCGAGCATCATCACCACCTACTACGCGGACCGCCTTCCCGTGATCACGTTCCGGGTGGCCGGGACGCCGGCCCGCCTTACCCAGCAGCTGACCAGGGCGCTGTCTGATCAGATCACCGTCAGCGAGGACGAGTCCGGTGTCAATAGCGCATTCTTCATCGAGCGCATCGTCCACGAGATCGCGGCCGGATCCCATGTTACGACATTCACGTGCGAGCAGGGTCCCGCAGGAATCACAAACCCTTTCCGGTTCGACGTGGTGGGCGCCGGATTCAATCAGGGAATGTTTGCGCGTGCGGCGCTCATCTCCACGCCACTATTCAGATTCGATGTGGAAGGTCAGGGATTCAATGACGGTCTATTCGCCAGCTGAGCAGGCGCTGGCCTGCGTGAACTGGGGCCGGTGGCTCGCCGAATGCCCCGGCGGGTGCGGGAGCGCCGAGCCCCTTGAGCCCGGCCAGTCCATTTTCCGGTGCAGCAACTGCAAGCACATCACCCAAGTCACCTGGCCGGACGACCCGGCGGGGATCTGGCGTGCGCTCGGCATGCGGGTCCTGAAGCACCGCAGGAACTGGTACCCGAGAGGTCACCAGCTGGCGGTCATGGCCGGGCTGCCGCATGGGCAGAGCGTCGCGGACCTGATGGCAGAGACCGCGGCCCACGAGACCGACACGGAGGCATGACGTGGCCTGGACAGCACCAATGACCGCCGTGGCGAACGCCGCGTTCACCGCGGCCGAGTTCAACACTTACGTGCGCGACAACCTGAATACGTCGCCCGCCGCTATCGCTACGGTCGCATCACAGATCTTCGTCGCGACCGGCGTCAATGCTATCGCGGCGCGCACCATTACCGGAGCATCGGTCAGCACCTTGGAAACCACTACCAGCGCCTCGTTTACGGACCTAGCTACCGGCGGTCCTGCCGTGACCGTAACAACTGGACCGTCCGCCCTGGTGTTTCTGACGGCCAAAGTGTTGAACAGTGCCGGAGTCTCGTCTTTCATGGGACACGCCGTGTCCGGGGCCACAACGATTGCAGCCGACGACACCAACGCCTTGATCGTCGATCCGGGTGTGGGGAATCAGGTCCGGACGACCGTCCTCGCTTTCCGGTCCGGAGACCTGACCCCAGGGTCGAACACTTTCACCAGCAAATACCGCGTCGACTCCGGCACCGGCACCTTCGTCAACCGCCGCATCGTCGTCATCCCGCTCTGATGGGCGCCCTGACGATCCACTCCCGGATCGAGTGGGGCTTCCCGGGCTGGGCCGACCCGACGCGACCCCCAGCGAGCGTGCCGGACTCGGCGCGCACGGAGTTCTTCACCCACTACGAGGGCGCCGCCCCGACGAGAAACGCTGGCGCGCAGGCGATGCGGGCCATCGACGCCGTACACCGGGCGAGAGGCTGGGCCGGCATCGGCTACAACCATGTGGTCATGCAAGACGGGTCAGTGTGGGAGGGCCGCGGCTGGGCTCTCGTCGGCGCACACTGCCCGGACCACAACACCACCGGATACGGCGTGCAGGTCCACGTCGGCGGCGACCAACAGCCGTCCCCGGCCGCACTCCGGACGTGCCGCGCCCTGTACGACGAGGCGTGCCGCCGCGCTGGCCATCGGCTGGCCATGCGCGGCCACCGGGACGGCTATCCGACCGAGTGTCCCGGTCCGGCGCTCTATCGGTGGGTGCAGGCGGGCATGCCGGCACCCACCATCCCGCCACCACCCACCCCCACCCTGGAGGACCACATGCTGCTCCGCGCGAAGACCTCATCCACATCCAAGGGCAAGGACGGGGTCACCCCGCTCGTGCCGGCCGGCGCCGTCCTGGACTGTGCTGCCGGTGTGCGGCACCACATCTCGGGTGCCGCGTCACCGCTCGTGCATGCCTGCATCGGGCGCGGCGTCATTCTCGTCGAGGTGGACGGCCAGGACGTCGTCGAGGCGTACCCGATCGTGGCGGCCCCGCCGGTCCCGCCGGTCCCGCCAGTCGACGTCCATCTGCTGGCGGCGGAGATCGTGGCCGTGCTGCCGCCGATCACCGTGGTGGGCGGTCCGACAGCGGTCGAGATCGCGGACGTGGTGCTGGCCCGGCTCAGGCTGGTCCAGGGCGCCTGACGGTGCAGGGTGAGGCGTGGGCGACCGTCGGGGTCGGCCTGACCACGCTGGGTGGGATCGCTGGTGCCTGGCTCGCTGGGCGGGCGCAGACGGGCCGCGTGGAGGCCAAGGTCGACACCGCAGCGGACATCGCGGCGGTCGCCGCCGAGAACACCAGGCACGTCCGCGACGGATTCGCGACCAGGACGACCGACGGTATCGGGCAGCTCCTGGACGGTCAGGCACGGCTGGAGGAGGCTTTGCAGCGGCTGGCGATCGAGCACGGCCGGACCGTTGGCCGCCTGGACCACGCGATCGAGCGCCTGGACAGGCACCTGGACCCGCCCGCGCACGGGCGGGACGTGACGAAGGAAGGTGACGGGTGATGCTGGACAGACTTCCGCCGCAGGTGCGGCACCTGCTCCTCATGTTGGCGGCGTCGCTGCTGGCTTGGGCCGGGCAGGATCTGGTGCCGTGGCTGCGTGATGAGCCGGCGGCGGCCGCGTGGGCGGCACCGCTCGTGGTACTGCTGGTCAACGTGTTGACGCCGCTTACCCGCCAGTACGGTGTCGGGTCGGACCCCGCCGAGGCCGAGACGGGCCGGAGGGTCCGGTGACCGGCGACCTGCACCCGGCCACCCGCCAGCTTCTGCGGTACTTCGCGTGGGAGCACCTGCCGCCACACCTGCAGGCCGTGTCCCGGCCGATCGGGGACCTGGCGCGGGAGATGGCTGAGCGGTTACCGCAGGGACCGGAGCTGACGGTCGGGCTCCGGAAGCTGCTGGAGTCCAAGGACTGCTTCGTCCGTGCGGCACTGGAGCCCGACGGTGATGCCCGGTGAAGTGGATGATCTATCGACTGCTGCTGGCTATCCAGCAGCAACTCACAAGAATGGAGCACACCATGGCCACACAGGCCGAGCTCGACGCCCTCGTCGCTCAGATCGACGCACTGGGCGGCACCCTCACCACGGCGCTTGCCGGCATCCAGGCAGACCTGGACGCGCTGATCGCCGCCAACCCGGGCCTCGATGTCACCGCGCTGGTGGCGTCGGTGGCCAGCCTGACCGGTCTGGTGGATCAGGCCGTGGCGATCGACGCCGAGAACCCGGTGCCGCCGCCGGCCTGACCGTGCCGGGTCACCCCCGGGCCCTGGCGCGAGAGCGGCCCCCGACCTCACCTCACGGTGGGGTTGGGGGCCGCTCTCGCTGCTGCGGTTTCCGATATTGACAACCCCGGCTAGCTCGGATAGGTTATCCATATCGGAAACCGCAGCAGCGAGAGGAACGCAGATGACCGACTCCCTCACCACCCAGATCGCAGAGTTCACCGTGGAGGCGGCGGCCAGCACGGTCAGCTTCGGCCCCCGATTCACCGCCACCAGGCACATCACCGACCAGAACCCCGAGTGGAGGACCGTCGAGTACTTGGGCGGTGGCGACACCATCGAGGCCGCCCTCGCCGAAGGTGTCAGGCTGACCACCCGTCGGGCCGAGACCACCGCCCGAGGCCGCGCCGCCGACGCCCGTATCGACGCTGAGGCCGACGCCGAGCAGGCCGCCTACACCCGCAGGCTCGCTGACGAGGCTGCAGGCCGGACCGCCCACTCATGCGGCTACAGCCACGGCGTCGACGGCCAGATCTGGGACCACTCCTGATGCAGCGAATCAACGTCACCGCCCGCGACGAGGTAACCGGCGAACTGGACGTCATCGGCTGGTTCGACCGCGACCGCGCCACCAGCTGGGGCGAGGGCACCCGCTGGGACGGCTCCAACAACGTCAGCCTGGCCACCGGTGTCTACTCCGACCATGAGGAACTCCTGCGGACAGCGCAGGGCCGGTGGGTCATCCACTCCTGGTCGCAGTGGGTCAACATCCCGGACTCCTGGCGGTACATCCCCGCCGACGCGGCCCGCCAGTGGCTGATCGCCAACCAGCACTCGGCGGCGACCATCGTTGTTGAGGCCGGGCTCGGTGACATCCCGGATGAGTCCGGGCCGAATCTGGGCGGGCGCCCGGCGATAGGCGGCCTCGTGTCGCTGGCGCTGGGCGACGACCTGCTGCGGCGCCTGGATGCCGAGGGCGATCGGCGCGGGGTGAAGCGCGCTGCTCTCGTGCGGGACCTGCTCGCCGCCGCACTGCGGTAGCGTCGGCCACGCAGTGCTCCCCGCCTACGCGGGGGTGAGCCGTTGCGGCTAGGCGATGTGGCGTGGTCCCCGCCGACGCGGGGCGTGAGACAGCAGAGCGGCCCCCGCCAGGAAGGCGGGGGCCGCTCTGCTGTTCCCGTGCCGTGCCATGCCTGGCCATGCCGCGCATAGCCGCGCCCAGCCCTGCCATGCCGCGCCGTGCGCGGGCGCCCAGGTCTCGAACCTGGGTGACTACCGGTCGCCCCTGTGTTGCCCGTGCCATGCAACGCCACGCCCAGCCATGCCTAGCCTGACCCCGCCGCGCCGAGCCCTGCCGCGCGTGCGGTTCCGGGGCTCGAACCCGGACGCCTGCCAGCACCGCCACCTTGAAACCCTCGCCTCGCCGAGCCCTGCCGCGCCAGGCCGTGCCGCGCCGCGCCTTGCCACGCCAGGCCTTGCCGCGCCCTGCCGTGCCACGCCGCGTCCTGTTACTCCGTGCCGCCAGGCGGCAGAGGACGACGACGCCGCTTCCGCCGAGCCTCCAACTCCCGCTGCCACTGCTCAGCCCGAGCAACCTCCTGCATCCGCTGCCGCTGAGCGGACGGCAACTCAGGATCAGCGATCGCATCACCCACCCGGGTGATCATCCGCGCGATCCCGTTCCGCAACCCCCGCAGACGGGCGTCAACAACAGCCACCTTCCCCGCCGCGTCCAACCGCTGATAGCCACCCATGTGAACCCTGACGGACCCCTCACACTCGACGGCCATCACCTCCGCCGCAGACCACGCCGCACCAGTGACCGACCCCGCCTCATGCTCATACTCGGTCAGCTCACACACCCGAGCCACAAGCTCATCCTTGGACAGCCACTCGCCCGGCGTCAGGCCACGGAAGATGACCAGGCAGGCATCGCGCATCGCCATGACGCCCTTCGGCTCGAAGGGCAGCGCAGCCTCGCTCACGAGATCTCCACCGTGTACGCGCCGAAGAACCGCCTGTAGTCCCCGATGTGAATCAGGCGCCCGGCCCGCTCGCAGATCCACGAGAAAGTGTCGAACGACATGATGTCCTCGTCGAGATCGAACGCGTACTCGGCGCCCCACACGGGGAACGCTGGGCGCAGGTTCGGGATCGGCGCCCGGTTCACCGTGCACATCCGCCTGTCCACGTGCACGCCCGTCCCGTCGCTCCATAGGCCGTCCTTCGACCGTGGCCCCGGGTAGGACAGCCGCGAATGCAGGCCGTGGATGACGAGGCTGCGTTCGACGTCCTTCCCGTTCCGGGTGAGCGCCGCCGCCTGAAGGATGGACTTGAAGACGTTCGCGGCGGGCAGGATCGGGCCGTCCTCGTCGTCCCAGTACAGAGAGCAGGACCACTTCAGGTAGTCCCGTTCCCGCCGCTGCTCGTCGGTGATCTTGTTCTTGAGGGCGTTGAGACGACCGATCTCCCTGGTGGTCGGGAAGTCGGGATCAGCTCCCTGCACGTTGTTCATCAGGAGCGTGGTCGCCCCCGTGATCTCCATGGTCCGCATCCTGGTACCCCAATCTGTCGTGTTACCCGTGCCTCGCCAAGCCTCGCCTCGCCCTGCCCTGCCCGGCCTTGCCTTGCCCCGCCTTGCGTTCCGGACGTTACCACTAGGCAATCCAGATAGACACCCGACAGCAAGCGGCCCCCGACCGGACCACGGTCGGGGGCCGCTGTACGTCGCGGGCCGGGTGGACTAGAGGGCAGGGACCTCGAACTCGCCAGCCTTGGCGCCGACCAGGAACGCCCCCCACTCAGCCTTCGTGAAGCGGAGCTCCGCCCCCTCCGGGGCCTTGCTGTCCCGCACAACGACGCGCACACAACCCGCGTCCCAGGCGACCTCCACGCAGTTGCCTCCCTGCGCCGACGCCGCCGCCTTCACGAACATTCCGTCACTCCGAAGCATGATTACTCCCTCAATGTCGACCGTCCTGACTAGACGTCACACACGCTGGTCACTCACCCGGACGGACCTCCCAGTCCTCCGCCAGGATGTCTGGCTGGCTGGCCAGCCAGGGGACCAGGTCACCCTGGACCGTGTACATCGCCAGGAACGGGAGCAGGCCCTCCACCTGGTGCAGCCGGACGTGCATCCCCTTCCCGTTCCATCCGGCCCTGGCGACCCGGAACCCGTCCTTGGCCGCCATCAGTGCCGTCGAGAACGACAGGCCGATCTCTGTCGCGGCGACGGGGGTGGTTTCGGTCATCGTGATCTCCAATCTTGCGCCGGGAGACGATCCCCCGGACGTCGTCTGATCAGGTGTCTCCGCCGTGGCAGTTGCAGAGGCCATGGCCGCATGCGCACTCCTGACAGAGCGCCAACATCTGCGGCTGCAGGATGAATGGATGGGCTGTGAGGACACCGCATTGCACGCACTTGATCACGTCAGCCTCGCCATCCAAAGCCACTCGCCGCTCACCCTTGTCCGCCGTGCTCGTGCCCGCAGACGTCGTGCGCGCAGGCGCACACCTGGCACAGCTCCCAGCCGGACGGCTGGTGGATGAAAGGCTCGCCCTGGATCTCTTCATCACACCGGACGCAGGTCATCATCAATGCCTCCATTCCAGGCGCAAGCTGCGCAAATGTCGCTGCCCTCGTCGGCGAAGAGCGGCACGCCGCACGCCTCGCACGACGCCACTTCCGACCACACCTCGCTGTCCACCTCGATGTCGAACCGCTGGCCGCTCATCGCGACCTCCCCTCTCCGACGTAACCCCCGGAGTCGTCGTGGACCCAGGCGAGGACCTCCCCGGCGAGCTCATCAGCCCGCCGCAGGACGGACCACGCGGCCGTGTGCCCGCCCACCTGCTCGACGAGGTCACCCCCCGACCCGATCTCCCACACGCCATCCCCCCACGTCACTGTCCACTGCACGACGCGTCCTCCTCTCGTCGCCGGGAGACGATCCCCCGGCGCAGCTCAATGCGGGGCCGCCCATAGCTGTGCCCCGGCCTGCCACACGGCGACCGCCGGCAGGACGAAGCTCAGCCGTCGCTCCACCCATCCGTCGCACGGTGCGCCGAGACCGGCATGCCCCCACCACGGCGCCCACGGGATGCCGGCGCCCCGGTACCGCGACTTCGCGCCGACCGCGAAGTCGCCCAGTAGGTGCGATCCCCAGCCGAGGACCAGGCCAGCGCCCACCCACCACGCCATGCCGTGCGACGGCGACGCCGCCAGTACCAAAGCCAGTGACGCGGGCACCCCCCACCAGTGGGTGATGCCCCGGTGCCTCATCGGCCCACCCCGGCCGAGCCACTCGTCCGGCAGGTAGCGGTCGAGCAGCTTCCACCAGCCCTGCTGGTCGAGGTCGGGGGACAGCGGCCCACCCGCGGTGACGACCGTGACCGCCGCGAGGGTCAGGCCCTCGGCGAGCCCGGGCGCTACCCGCGGGGCCACCGCGACCGCGACCGCCAGCCCGAGGAGATGGTGCGTCCGCGTCAGCACGACGCGCCCCCCGCGTCCGCGTCTGGGTCCGGCCAGGCGAGGGCGAGTACACGGCGTGCCCGTGCCTGCCCGACCCCCAGCTCCTTCATGGCGCCGCGCAGCGTGCACGTGCCCGAGACGCGGAGTGTGTCCGCGAGCTCCGTGTCCGTGGTGCCCGCGATCACGTGGATGAGGCCGCCGAGGATGTCCTCGTCCGTGTCCGTGTCCGGTGTCGTGGTCACACTCACGTGCTCGTGCACGGCCCGGGGTGTGCTCGCGCACGCTGCGGCCGCTGCCGCCTTGGCGTGTCTGGGCACGGGCACGGGCACGGCGGTGCGCTCGGGTGCCGTGTCCGGGCACGGTGGCGTGACCGGTGCGGACACGGCGAGCACGGGCACAGGCCGGCGCACGGCCACCTCCACAGCCACAGGCACAGGCACGGGGGGCGTGTCCGTGCCCGCCACGTCCGGTGTGTCCCGTGTCCGTCGGATCAGCAGTGCACTCGACGCGATGACCATCAGCCCGTCCGGTGCCAGCGGCCCCAACGCCGCCGCCAGCTCACTTTCACCCCAGGCACGGAGCAGCCCATAGCCGTGCACGTAGGAGATGACCGCAGCGACCAGCGCCACCGGCAGGAGACCGCACCACCGTGCGGCCAGCCAGCGGCCGTCCGCCGGCCAGTCGACACGAGTCAGGATCTCGACCGCGACCACAACCAGAATCGGCCACAACGCCGACCCGGCCACGGCCACGATGGGCGGCGCCCAATCCGTCGGGGGAGTCCACGGGACACACTCACCGGACACACCCCCGGCGGACACAGGCGCGCACGTCGGGGGCACGTAGCTGTGCGCGATGTTGGCGGCCACGGACACGCCAGCACCGAGCACGGTCCCGGCGTACGCCCAGCCGCGCCCGGACACGGCGTGTCCGGTCACAGCACCGACTCCACGATCGCGCGCGCGAACGCGGCCAGCCCGCCGCCGTAGTGCGCGTCCACCATGGCGAGCACGGCCGTGTCCGTGAGCGCGTCCACCGCGTCCGACAGTGTGTCCGCGTCCACGTCCGCCCAGACGCACTCCTCCAGCCACATGCGCGCCTCGGCCAGGACCGTGTCCGCGTCCGGACGCGCCAGCACCGCGTCCACCCAGGTCGTCACAGCGCGTCCGTCCCCTCGATGTCCAGGATCCCGTCCCACGCGAAGTCGTCGATCCCGTACTCGTCGTCGTCCACTACTTGAGGTCCCCCCAGACGCGCCACACCGTGGACTCGCTCACGCGCCCCCACGGCACGCCGTCCTGCCCCGCCGCAGCGCGCACGATCGACACCGCCGACAGGCCGGGCCGACCACGCTCCCGCTGTAGGTGCGCGATCAGCGCGGCCCGCTGCACCTCCCGGTCCGACGGGCCGGTGGGCACGGTCTCCTGCACGACCTCGGGCTCACCGGCCCACCTCTCGATCCGCTGGGTGACCCGCTCGGCGAGGCCCGGCTTCGGGTCGCCGCCGACCACATGCCGGGTCGGAGCGGGACCGACCATCAGGGCGCCTCCGGGGCTCTCATAGCCTCCGCTGTCATCGCTGTCATCACTGTCGCTGTCACTCGCATCCGCGTCGTGACCTGCAGGTTTGCGGACTTTGAGAGTGTCGACGATCAGGCGGGGGAGGGCCACCCGCCGCCCGGACGCCCGCGCCAGGACCGCGACAAACGTCCCGAACGTCAGCCAGTTCAGGAGGGTGCTCATGTACGCCACCCCGACCATGCGAGTGGCGACAGAACCGCTGTGGCGAGCAGGAGGACGGCGAGCCACAGGGATTCCCCGGCCGCGAGCGCGACCATGACGATCCAGACCATCCCGTTCTGGCACGTCACCAGGGCCCAGGCTGCGCGATCCCGCCACCCGACCACCACCCCCATCACCAGGACGTGCGCCACGGACAAGCTGAGCCCGAAGGCCACGAGCAGGTGACTCATGACGCACCTCCCGTAGTGGTCGGCGTCGGGATGTCCGCGCCGATGCCGACGAGCCAGCTGAGGGCTGCGCCGAGCATGTCCGCGATCATCCGGGCGAGGTCGGCCGGGTGGCCGCCGCGGATGCAGGTAGACCGCGACCAGCAGCAGGCCCAGGGCCCCGAGAGTCTTCATCATGGTCAGTTCCATCCCATCCGGTCGCCAATGAAGGTCCCGGCCGTCGTGCCCATGCCGTTGACCGTGTCGGTGATCAGCGCGACGAGCACCACAAAGTCGCCTTCCGGCATGACGGTCGGGATGGACGCAGCGAACAAAATCGTCCAGGTCAGTAGGTAGGTGTTGATCCTGTTTCCGGACTTGACCGCGGTGATCGTGTGCGTCTTGCCGGTAGCTGCTGCCCCCGGCGTCCCCGCCGATTTGCGGAAGGTGATCGCACCGAGGCGGCCGAGCTTCTCGAAGGCCGGGATCATCGCGCAGCACCACATGAAGATCACAACGGCCCCTCCCATGGCCCAGATGACGCGGACGTCATGGTTGAGGGGAGCAAGCATCCGCTCCTCCCAGGACGCCAGACCGAGGCGCTGAAACCATCCGAGGGCCGACGCGAGGTAGAAGAACGCGGCCACCCGGTCCCGCCATTCGTTTACGCCGATCGCGGAGTAGTCGATTACCCATCCGACAGCCCCGATGCCGAGGCACATCCAGATGGGCATCGTCGATTCCGGGATGGACGCTGCCGCCGTAAGCGTCGCCGTGAGCGTTTCGGGCATGCCCCCATCATGCACCATCGAGTCGCACGGATGCGACTCGCGCGACATAGACTGTGATGGTGAGGCTCACCCGGAGGTCGCTGGTTGCATCACCCGCGACTCGCGCGACTACGATTCTGATCGTGACGGACGACGACCCGCAGTGGTGGACCGCGAGTCAGGTGGCCGACTACCTCGGGGCGCACAGGTCAACCGTCGCCCGCGGCATCCCCCGCAAGGATCTCCCGTACACCGAACACGGTGGCCGGAAGGTCCGCCGGTACGACCCGGCCGCCGTCCGCGCCTTTAAGGCGCTACGCGACGTCGATCAGGACGCGTCGCTAGCCGGGCTGCTCGCCGAGCATTCGCGGCGCCTCGACGAGCACGACGCCGAGCTGGACGAGATCCGCCGCCGCCTCGGGGAGGGGCTGTGATCGTCGGGTTTCAGGTGACCGCCGGTCGGGAGTCCGCCGTCCTGGTCGCCGACGTCGGATGGACGGCACCCCCGCCGGCTGGCGCGACGTGGGCGTGTTGCCGCCGTCCCGGCCTGCCGCTCGCCGCGGTGACCGGGCACCAGTGGGCGGGGCTCGACGGCGAGCCAGCCGTGTGGGTCCTGATGACTGGAGACAAGCGCCTCGTCACCCACCTGTGCAGCGAGCACGGCTTCGGCTACGCGTAGCCTTGGGCCGTCCCCCTGCCGGGTGACGCGCTGGCGGCGCATGAGAGCGGCCCCCCACTCCTGGCCGGGTGGGGGGCCGCTTCTGTCGCGCTCAGATGGTCCAGGCTGGCAGCCGACACCCGCAGTCCGGGATCGCGCACTGATGACCGTCGTAGACCCGTCGCGCGTCAGCCGCGATCCACCGTCCCAGCTCATCGACAGCCGCCCACCACACGTAGCAGAACGGGTGCCCGACGTACGGCGCGAGGCCGGAGCACTTCATCCGCCGCAGGGTGTGCACCTTCATCTCGATCGACGACTCGGTCACCGGGCCGAAGAAGCCCCCAGCCGGGATGAACGGGACCCGGACGTGGTCGCCCCGCAGGCCGTTATCGCGTCCGTCGAGCCAGCCGATGAGCCACGTCTTGCCGCGGTAGGCGGGGTGCCATTCCAGTGGTGGGGGTGGCGCTGAGTCGCTCATTGTTCATTCCTCCATCTGCGCGGCGAACCGCCCGGCCATCTCGTGGGCGATGTCCGGTGGGCTGTCCAACGGCCCCGACAGGACGCTCACCGGGACACCACCGGGCGGGCGGTGAACGTGGTGATCAGGCGGTCCAGGCGGGCGATGACACGTGCAGCCATGGCGGGGTGCAGCTCGGCGTCGGCCACGTCGTCGAGGACCTCGTTCAGCAGGACGTACCGGGCGGCTGTCGCGATGAGCTCCGCGGGGTCGACGGGCTGCGGGTCACCCAGCCAGTGCACCCCGACCCTGCAGACGCAGCCGCAGCCGCAGAGGTAGCACCAGCCGGGCGGGGTGGGTGTCTGCCAGTCCTCCAGCACCAGGCCTGGTCTGGTTGGGTCTTGGTGGATGATGGGTAGGGTCTGGTTCACGGTGCGCCTCCTTGGGGCGGTCGTCCCCGCTCTCGGCTGGGTGTCTCCGCCCCCAGCCGGGAGCACACGGGGATGGGTGGGTCAGGTGTTGACGTGTCGCCCGGCGAGGGCGGCGTCGATGATCCGTCTCAGCATCTCGGCGTGGGTGACGCCCGCAAGCTCGGCTGCTGCCTTCAGCCGGACGAGACGCTCGACGCCCAGGGCGACCGTGACCCGGCCACCCACCTCGGGGCGACCGGGGCGACGCGGTTTGGTGGTCACCAGCCGGACTCGATGTCAGCTTCGGTGTTGGCTGCGGTGACGGCCCACGCCTCCGCCTCGGCGGTGACGCTGGAGCAAAGCGGCATGAGCGCGACGAACGCGCCGGTGCCCCCGCCGTGGTTGCGGGCCTCGGTGAGGTAGACCGAGACGGACTCGCGCCCGTCGGCCGCCGTATAGGTGTATCCGAAGCAGCTACCGCCACTGGTGTCGGCGTCGCCGTACTTGGCGCCGCACTTGCGGTATCCGGCGGTGATGGCGTCTCCGAGGGTGGCGAATCTGGTGGTCATCCTGGGTTCTCCCTGAGGTGGTTTCCGATGTCGTTAACTCGACTATACACGGGGTTTCCGATGGCGTCAATTAACGCCGCGACGCCTCTTGTCGTGCTCGGGCCGGGCCGCCTTCCATGCCTCGACGGCGGCCCGCTCACGGACCGAGCTCCCGCAGCAGGGGCACTCGACGGCTGGCGGGTAGTCGGCGTGCCGAATCCGGTACCGGGTCACCGATGCCGGGGTGATCCTGAGCAGGGCGGCCTCCGCCGCCCGGCCCAGGTAGCGGCGGGTGGTCACCCGGCGGTCCGGGTGACGTGCTCGGTCAGGGTGATCGGCTTCCGCTCCACCATGATGTCCACCGACGCCGTGTGCAGGTAGTCATCGACCCTGACCCCGTCGGCGGCGAGGACCCTGAGGATCTCGTGCATGCGCCGGTCCTCGGTGGTGGTGGGGCTGTCGATGACGGCCAGGCTGTCGTACTCGGTGGCGATCTCGATCTTCTCGGCGGTGGTCATTTCGTCTCCCCTTGTTGTCGTCCTGATGAAGACAACAATAGGCCTACCTGGGGTGGTTGTCAACCCAAGGGCGACAACCCGCTACGCCGCACCAAACTCCCCCGCAGCCCGGGCCGCAGCCCGCAGCTGCTCCGGATCCACGGCCACATAGATCTGCGTCGTCGACAGGCTGGAGTGCCCGAGCAGCCGTTGCGCGGCGATAACGTTTCCGGTCTTCGCCACGACCACCGTCGCGAAACGGTGCCGGCACTTGTGCAGCGTCCAGTCGCATCCGTTCGCGTGGAGCCACCTGTTCACCCGCTGGCTGATCGTGTGCGCCGTGTTGTGCCCGGCGTGCCCGTCCAGGCGGGGGATCACCGGACCGCGGCGGGCACCCAGCGCGGCGAGCAGCCCTGGCAGCTCACCCTCCGCCGGCACGATCCGCTCTTTGGCGCCCTTCCCGTCCAGGCGCAACGTCCGGTCAGCCCACCGGACGGCAGGCCAGGCGAGCCGGGCGATCTCGCAGGCGCGCAGGCCAGCGAAACCGGCCAATCCGAGGATCGCCGCCATGTCCGGTGGCGCGTCGAGGACGCACCTCCGGTAGACGTCCTCGGCGATCGGGTCGGGCAACCGCTTGGGTAGGCGCGGCAGGTCGAGGACGGCGGCCGGGTCGACGTCGAGCATGCCCCGGACCTTGGCCCACGCGTAGAAGCTGCGGACGGCGACGAGGTAGCCATGCAGGGTCTGGGGGAGGACCCGCCTGGACTCGCCCACCTGCCAGTCGCGCAGCTGGTTCTCGTCGAGGTAGAGGATCGGCTGGCCCGCCCACTCGGCGAGTCTTCGCAGGACGCGCCTACGGTCCGTGATCGTGGTGGGTGCGAGACTCCTGGCCTGGCACTCGTCGAGGAATCTGCGGACGACGGCGTCTCCGACGCTGATGTTGGTCATGAGTTCGTCA
>Ga0299912_10000530_pt1 | contig 32276 bp, 29 predicted proteins | sample RVTome_2_FD_207667 | JGI IMG/M metagenome (GOLD analysis project Ga0299912, IMG submission 207667) | Soil microbial communities from uranium-contaminated site in the Upper Colorado River Basin, Wyoming, United States - RVT95D214 (version 2) ... | reverse complement strand
AATATGCAAATCTAATCCAGTCTGGCAGGAGAGGTTTGATCGGCAGGCAATCTGGTCTTATGATGTCTTAACAACAAAAATCGAATATATTCATAACAATCCGGTAAAGGCCGGATTAGTAGATAGCTCGGAGAAGTGGTTATATTCAAGTGCGGGTGATTATATGGGCAGAGGTAAAAGCCCTGTTGAGATATGCAAAGAGTGGTGGTAAATCGCCGTCAGGTCACGGCCTTCGGCCTACGACCTGACGGAACGGTAATCTAATGGAAAGAGGAAATATGGAATTTAAGCATGAAATAATCGAGCAAATAAAAAATTATGTTTATATGTATTCGCATCCAGATACAAAAAAGACGCTATATATAGGCAAAGGCAAGGGGAATCGATGTTTTGACCATCTAAATGATCCTAAAGATTCATTGCTATTACGCCAGATAAAGGAAATAAGAAATCAAGGCAAAGAGCCAATTATCGAATTGTTGCGCTATGGCTTGACTGATAATGAAGCATTGTTAATTGAAGCTGCGCTTATTGATTTTTCTGATTTAGATACCCTCTGCAATAAAATTAGAGGCACCCATAGCCGCACTTATGGAAGAATAGACGTGACAGATTTACGAAAATCCTGTGAAGCTAAAAATATTAGAATTGATGAAAGAGCTATGCTTATTACGATTAATAAATTGTACCGTAGTAATATGTCGGAAATTGAATTATATGAAGCGACAAGAGGCGTATGGAAAGTCGGCGAAAAAAGAAATAGAGCCGAATTTGCGTTTTCCCTGTTTCGTGGCGTTGTGAAAGAAGTGTACAGTATTGATAAATGGCATAAAGCCGGGACCTTAAAATACGGACATCGTGACCCATCGACGTTTTGGGGTACAGCACGATGGGAATTCGAAGGAGAAATTGCGCCCGAATCAATTCGATGTAAATATATAAATAAATCTGTTCGGGAATATTTGAAAAGGGGAAGCCAAAATCCTATCAAATATGTAAATTGTTAGTAAATACTAATAAGCCAAAAACGCGAATAACATTACTTGCGTTGCGTTCTGTCAGTTCGTAGGCCGTGACCTGACAACCCCTAAAAATCCTGCAACTTTTTCCTTGCTTTATTAGTACTATATAGTATAATACGATATAGAACTAATATTCTAAAAAGGAGAACAACGATGACCGACAAAGAAATCAGACAAGCGCAATTGAAACTCATGGCTGAAGCCGAGATCTGCTACCTCACCACTCTCAGCCGGGATGGCTACCCCTATACGAGGGCGGTATTTAACTTGAGAAACAAGCAAGAATTTCCCGCGCTGGTTAAAATCTTCGCCAAGCATGACAACGATTTTCTGACTTATTTCGGCACGAATACGTCCTCCGAGAAAATCAGCCAGCTTAAAGCCAATCCGGCGGTGTCGGTGTACTGCTGTCAGCCGAAAGAGTTCCATGGCCTGATGCTCTCCGGTGATATCGAAATCGTAACCGACCCCGAAATCAAAAAACAGCTCTGGCAAGATGGCTGGGAGCGCTATTATCCGACCGGCCCGACCGATCCCGACTATACCGTGCTTCGCCTGAAACCGCGACTGGCGCGCGGCTGGTACAAAAGCGGTAAATTCGAATTCAGGCTGGGTTGAGACCATGAAAAGCCAGAGACAGGGCGGCTTTTTGATCGCCAAAATCCATCAGCTGGGCGGGCGGATTTTCGCGCGGCTTCTAAAAGAGCATCATATCAATCAGCTCAACCCGGCGCAGGGGCGGATCATGTTCGCGCTCTGGCAAAACGATGGTATCCCGATTGCCGAACTGGCCCGCCTGACCTCGCTGGGCAAATCGACTCTGACCAGCATGCTCGACCGGCTGGAGAAGTCCGGCTATCTCAAGCGAGTGCCCTCGCCTGATGACCGCCGCCAGATTCTGATCCGCCGCACCGACAAAGACCGCGCCATGCAGCACGCCTATATGCGGGTTTCATGGGAGATGAACCGATTGTTTTACGCCGGATTCTCCGCCGCCGAAATCGACGCCTTCGAACAATGTCTCAAGCGGGCGCTTGATAATTTGGAGAGGGCAGATTGATTCGACTCGATTGGCGGACCGTAATTCGTAAATTGCGTGCAAAGTGTTTTGCCGGCTTGGGCTTGAAAAGAGACTGCGCGGTTAAGCTTTCCAACGGTTTTACCTGATGGTAATATATAGCGTAATTAGATGGCCGATGAAGTTCGACGCTCCTCACATACAACAGCGTTTTGAGTAATCCCGCAACAACGGCCTGATACAACAAAAAAGGCGGCCTGACGGCCGCCTTGCGTAGATAATCTTTAAACTATTCTTAGAACCTTCTGTTGCTGCTGCCGCCGCCGTATGAACGGTCGCCGTCGTAATTTCTACGGGGCTTATCATTGCGCGGCTTGGCTTCGTCGATCTTCAGGGTGCGTCCCTGAAATTCGGTACCGTTGAAATTTTCCTGGACTTTCGCGGCGTCCTCGGGTGAGGACATTTCCACAAAACCAAAACCTTTGCCGTCAATAATATTAACTTCTTTTACCGAACCATGCGCCGAAAATAATTCAGTTAAGCCTTCTTTTGTAACGTCATAACTGAGATTGCCTACGTAAAGTTTGCTACCTTGCATTCTTTCCTGTTCTTTCTTGTTTGTCTTTGTTCAACGCCTATTCTCCGGGAGAAAGAAACAAAATAGCAGTTATCTTCTCTCTACTGAATATAATTAAACAAAAATTAATTACTTTTTACTTACCTTGATTACTTGTTTTCTTTTCCGTTCCACCTCCATTCATATAAATATGATTGTCGTGATTATTTATTCGTTCGTTACTTAATATATGCTAAACGTAAATCAATAGCAAGAAGTTTCACTAGTTTGTTAAATATATTTTACGGCCTTGTCGGGAATGAAGCTAACTTATGACAGAGTATAAGGTAAGCCTGTCATATATCTAAATTTCGGGTTGAACTTTCGCCTTACTCACGCTGAACCCAACCTACCGCTACTCACGCGATAAGTGAAGTACCTGGTCCTAAATTTACTTCAGCTTCCCCGCCCCCGCGGCCTCCACTCGCCGGGCCTTATCGCCATTATCAAATACCCAATACGCTTTTGCATTGCGGGTAGATTTGATTATCTCATAACAATCGCCCGTGATTTTAATACAGGCGTTATCCTCAAGGGCGATACCGGTGATTCTTTTGGCGATTACCAGCTTGGCGAATGCCTGTTTGCGGCCGCGTTGGGAATCGTAATGCACATTGCAAGCCAAATTGATAAAGCCCAGACAGGTGACAGTTGTCCAGCGGCCGGGGTAGGCATCGGACAGGCCATGCTTAAACCAGCAATTGGCGCCGGCGGATAACCCGGCCATCACCGTGCCGCGATTCCAGGCCTGGCGCAGGTACTTATCGATATCATATTTGCGCCACATCTTAATCATCGCCGGAGTCGAACCGCCGCCGACATAAACCAGATCGCACCAGTCTATCTGCCGCTTAAGCGATACTTTACTTCGCCTTTGGCCGTAGATAAGCAGGCTATCGGTTTCACAACTTAACTTACGGCCGTAGACTTTAACGAATGTATCGCAATACCCCTGATCATCCCCCGAAGCAGTAGGTATAAATAGCGCTTTCACCTTGCCGCGCCGATTAATTCGTTGCCTATCGGCTGTTTCGACTATTTGCCTGTCGATAGGCAGAGTCTCATAGACGCCGATATCGCCGCCGCCGATAGCGAAGATGGTTGGAGTTGGGGTTTTCATGATAGGGGCTATTTTACTATAATTGAATAAGTTATTCAATGAATTTAGGAAAACAATTCAGGTGCCGTCGCGTTCCATAATCCGGCGATTATTATGACCGTACGCATAAAACAGGCGGTCGGTAACCAGACGGCACGCTAAATATTAGCAAAATATACAAAATATTAAAGTTGACGTAATATGAAGCTTAAGATATAATAAGCTTTACTTTATTGAGGAGTAAAAAAATTGATCGGTAATATACTTGAAATGAAATTAATTACGTCATTTTTAGTTTTAATAACTATCATCAGTACTTTCGCAGGCTGGTCTGATCCGGTTGTTGTAAGTGATTCCGAAAATGAAGCCTACCCGGAGATACAAGCAAGACATGATTCGATATTTGTGATTTATGAGGATAAATTTATCCGCAGCCTTGATGCGGGCCAAACCTGGCAGGATCAATACGCTTTTGAAAATACAATCTTCCTCCGCGATAGCGATTTCCAAATAAATGGTGATACCATTGTTGTATTTAATGGCGCTGCCGAATATCAATTTTACTTCTCAACTGATTTCGGCGAAACGTGGCATGGACCGCGGCTATGCGGCTACTACCCTTCTATGTTTTATTGCGTCTCATTGAACTACCACCATAGTGCAATAACAATGTGCTATTCGGAATATATTTCAGATTATCTTTGGACCATCAATTTAAAGAATTCTTATGATTTCGGGATTACCTGGGCGGAACCAGAATCGATCTGGGCTGAAACCAATGGCCTGAATCCTAAAATTTATCATTATTATGATAGAATTTACATCCCCTACGAAATCGAATTAGCGCTCAATCTTTCTCAAGTTTGCCTATTATCTCAAGACTCAACCGGTTCATGGCGCTCAAAATTTTTATTCGCCGGCAGCGGGACTACTTATAGTTATTATCTCGTTTCCTCTTCGAATGGCAAAATGGCTGCCGTATATCAAGATTGGTATTCGTTTACTGACGTTAGCTCATATATTTATGCCAGAACATCATCCGATTACGGGGAAACGTGGGGGCCCGTCATCGATTTATCCGAAGGTAATCGTAATTACTATCCCAAAATAGCAATCTCCGGTGATACGGTAGTAGTAGTCTGGAATACCAGAACCCAACTTCTCTGCCATCGCAGTTATGATTTGGGCCAAAGCTGGCAGACGATTGAGGTACTTAATCCTGAAGGCGTTGGCGAAGGTAACGCTGATATTGCTATTGAAGATGGTAAAATCCATATGGTCTTCACTGGCCGGGATACATCGGCAATCTGGTATCGCTATTGGGAACCAGATAATTACATTGATGATACTGAAAAGCCGGATGTCATTTCTATATCGAAGATATACCCTAATCCCTTCAACAATCAGACAATAATCAGTTACGTACTGGATGAACCTTCCTTTGTCACTATTCAAATATTCGATGTTCTTGGTCGTGCGATTAAAACGCTTGATCAATCACCCCAGCCGTTAGGCCGGCATCAAGCAACATGGGCGCCAGAAAATCAACCCTCCGGCATTTACTTTATAAAAATAGCTTTGGGCGGACAAAACGTAATTAAAAAAGCGATATATTTAAAATGATTTTATAGTTCTCTACTTCTAAAATAAATGCACCTTTCGTGGTTAGCTCCCCCCATTTGCTTGCTATCCATTTATCTAATATTCCCGTGGTGTCGGATTCCCCCGACCCGACACCTTAACAGTAATTTCGCTAATCTATTAGCCTCAGCCAATCGCTATAGAGAAAATCCAATCGGCCTATCAGAAGCGACATACGCGACATCACGGTGTAGCCAAACGAGGCGCCAAAAGTCATCATCAGAAAATAGATGCCCACTTTAGCCGCGCCGCCGGTTAGGCCCTTGTGTTCTTTCGAGAAATAGAAATAGGTCAAACCCGTCAGCACACCGATTAACACCAGGAAGTAATTTAAGTTCACCCAGCCGATAAAATCAGCTTGCCCAAACGGGATGAAATCCTTCAGCGTGTTGTTTATCTGGGCCAACGCATTAGAGGCCAGATAGCGCGTCAAATACACGCCCGAAGTGGTTCCAACCACAAAGGCCAGCGGCCAGCGGGATATCCAGCCGGCTTTCGGCACCAAACGCAACAACATCATTATGCCAAGTATGCCGGCTATCAGATACCAGATATTCTCGTTATACTGGCCATGCAAAAATACGCTCTGCAAGGCGCCTTCGGGGGCATCCGAAGAAAAAATCCTGGTCACGCCGAGATTATCAAACAGCTTGGGCACGAGGTTTTGCCAGAACAGCGACACGAACCAATAACCAGCCGAGATACCCAAAAAGATCGCCTCGGCCATCTTATAGAAAGGATTATCCTTGTATAAGAATGACAGAATTCCCAGAGTCAGGATTGCTCCTATCCAGATACCGATCATAGGACACCTCCCTTCCTGTCGCCGCGAGTGGCGAAATAAGCGATATTGGCAATGATAATAAACAAGACAATGACCGTATGCGCGAATGTCTGCCCGACCATGTATTTGACCGCTCGCCCGGGCAGGCCGGTTAATATCTCAAATTCCGCGCCGCCTTTCATGCCTCCGGCCAAGCCCTTTAGCTGCTTACCGAGATAAGGGTAAACCATCGGCGCCTGCACCGCGGTATTGCCCGCGCCTACAGTGACATTAAACCGATCGGCGGCAAACAGCACCCATTCGATCGTACCGGGATAGCCCGCCGATAGATTAAAAACATAATCGATATTAGAGAAGTTCACCACGCCCTGCATGATCGGGAATTCATCGATAGGATGACCGGTATAATCGCGAGGGAACATGGCCGGTATGGATGACCCCATACGCTGAATCACCAGTTCATTGCCCGATTGATAGCCAAGATTGATATAATCCACGCCGTATTCGAATCCCCGGCCCATAGCCGCCTCGGTAACAACCCTGGCTCTTTCCGCCTGAATCGCGCCCTGCGGCCATAGACCGATACAGATGACTTTAAATTTGCGTTTCATGGCATAGATAAAAAAGGTCTCGGCCATCGGTTGAAGTTCCGGTTCGGAGCTGGGATCGTAATCGAGCGATACCATCACCTTGGCGCCGTCCGGAAGATCGGCCATGGTTTTGACCAGCATCTCCACCTCCGGCGAAGTCGGAATCGTCATTTCAATACTAATAAACATCGGTATCGATAAGGCAATAAAGATTAATACGAAAATTACCCGCCGGTCGATACGCATCATTCGTTCCAGGAAGTTTTTGACTTTTTCAGATACCATTATTCACCTCCCAGATAGGAACGTTCGATACCGAGTATCATCCTTAGAGATGTCGAGACAATCCCCAGCGCGATACCGATCATGATAGCCCTCTGTCCGGCCAGGTTAGGCACGTTCATAATCCAGCTGGCGATATTCGACATATGAAGCCAATCCGGCAGCCAGGTGGTTAGCGTATCACCCAAAGGCACGCGCCCCAGCATCACCAGGAACGCCGCCACCAGCAAAACCGTGGCCTCCTTGTTGCGGGCCCTGAACGCCCGATAAGACGCCGAACCGACGAAAAACGCCAGCAAGGCGAACATCATAGCCACCAGCGGATTGTACACATTATCATAAAGCCAGGTGAACGGCGTATTGGCATCCAGAAAACGGCGGCCATCGGAAAAGAAAAACCCGACAACCACCATCAGCAAAAAGCAGACAATAATTACCAGCGAAAACGTCCAGTCTTTCTGACGTTTATAGACTTTATCACCGGCTACTTTGATAAGGTTCAAAGCTCCCAACCAGATAGCGGTAGCCTGGATGATCGAAAACCAATCGGAGAAAACATTATTTAGAGTGCCGAACGGCGTATGCGGTATGAAGTACTGCAGGACCAGAACCGAACCGACAATACCGGCTATTAAAAGTGGAATTTCTCGTTTCATCGATTAACCTCCTGACACGCTGAATAAGGTGGCGAAATCGAATAAGCCGGTTATTTGAATTATAAATCCCAGAAGCAGAGCTGCAATAATTGCCGTTTTGCCCAGATCCTGTCCCTTAAGCGAACCCAAAAGTTTTGGTTCGCGGGAAAGGTAAGCGCTGGCGGCAAATAGCTCTTCGCCTATCAAGGTATAATCGCAGGCGGCCACAAAAAACGGCAACTGGGATGGCATAGCTGTGCCGGCGATTTGAATCGCGCCTATGGAGTTACCGGTCTCGACTAAAATCAGCGCTTCGGCGTAAAACGCGCCCTGATAAAAAATCGTAGCCGGTTTTTGGCGGACAACCAGACCATCGATACCGGCCGCGTAGCCGAACTGATCATCGGTTAAGTAATAAACCATGTCATCGTTATAAGAATCGGGTCGACCGGCGTTGATATAAGCTTCTTTGACCACCTCGCGCGCGGTCACCATAACCAATGAACGCGATACCGGTACATCGATACGCGCTTCGTATTCGGCTGTCAATTTGGCGACTCGTCCCAGTATGGCCAGTCCGGCGATAGTCTGGACGTTATCCATATCCTGCGTGCCGGGGATGAAGAATATTTTCTTACCCATTTCAGTCGCCCGGCCAACTGCCTCATCCACAGCTTCCAACCCGGCTATTTTACGGATATAAAGCTTCTTGCCGGCTTTGGCGCTGGAGATATAGAATAAAATAGCGCCGATTAAAAATGCTGTCGCGATAAACATGTTGGTCAGATTGAAATTGAACCATTGCTGGGAGGATGATACCGGCTGGGGCGCAATCGCCCTTGCGGTTGTTTCCCCAAGTTTGGCCTCGATAGCATAATAGTAACTGGTTCCATCGACAGAATTATTGTCCAGATAGGTTTTATAATCCGAACCTTCCGCTTCGCCGCCGCCGGAGGTTTGGCCGATTATCTCGAATGGACCGTCCGGCGAAATACCTCTCAGGATGTCGTAGCCCATGAAAGCGGCGTTTCCGCCAATATCATCCTGCGACCGTTTCCAGCGTATCGTAATCGATGTACCGGCGTCATTGGGCGTATCCGTGGCGATCACATCCTGCGGTGGGGCAGCGGTCTCGGTGGAAACAGTATCGCCTTCCTGCCCACTTTCGGGCGGAATAATTTCCTGAGCCGTTGACCAGAGAGCCAGGGCAATTGCCAATAACGCTCCAATCAAAAATTTTAGTTTCATTCACACCTCTCTTTATTTCCCGGTTATATATGAATATCGATACAATTTAATAGTTTTCTTATTCCCGCCTTTAATGATTTAATTTAATCATAACGCAGTTCAATTTCAAATTGAATAATTCCGTATTCTTATCGGGACGTTTTATCGCTTCCATAAGGCTTTTATCTTACCCAAATGTCGCAGACTAAGTCAAGCGAAATAGCGAAGGCGGATTCGCGCCAAGCGGCAGGCCGTACGCCTGCCCAATTACCAGAACATGAGAACATCTAACCCGCAACCTAAAATCACAGTTGAATGCCGGATTGAATTGAATTATCTTAAATATATGTTTGATGAACCAGGGAACGGTTAGAAGTGAGTTAAACGTTAGGCCGGCAGCGTTATTTGTATTTAACCATGAGAATAGTCATGACATTAAAGAATTCTGTAATCAGGGGTCTGAAGAAAATAAGTCTTGGAAATGACGTATTTTATCGAGCCAAGAGCCTGTTGGGCAGATTGCCCAAACCGGATATGAGTTTCCCCGCGCTTATTAATATCGAGATTTCAAGTATCTGCAATCTTAAATGTACTCATTGTCCTCCGCATATGGATATCTTTAAAGGGCAGAGCAGAAAGCACAATAATATGGGTCTTTCCACTTTCAATAAGATAATGGATGAAATAGATAAATTTGGCAAGCGAAGCATATCATTGCATAAAGATGGCGAGCCTTTACTGCACCCAAATATCGAAGAGATTTTAAATAGAGTAAAACTGAACCAGGATCACCTGGTTTATTTGACAACCAATGGCCATAAGCTCAATAAAAGAATAAATGAAATACTTTTGAAAAACAAAATTGATATTATAAATATAAGTTTAGGGGCGGCAACTGCGGAATTTTACGAAAAAATAAGGGGTCGGGATTTCATCAAGGTGATGGATAATATTAATTGCCTGCTGGAAGACATAAAAAAGGCGGCCTGGAAACCAAGAATCATAATGCAGATCATTGAATTGAGCGAATTTCCTGAAATGAAAGAAGAAATAAAAAAATTTAAACAGACCTGGCAAACTCGGGATGTTGAAATTTCTATCTGGAAAAAACTGAATTGGGGAGTGTTCAAAGAGAATTCCGTTTTCAGCTACCGTTATCCATGCTATTCGCTGTGGGAATCATTTAACATAAATTCGAATAATATCGTAACCGCCTGCTGTATGGATTGGAAACAAGAGCTGGTGATCGGCAACATCGAAAACAATCGTATTGAAGAGATATGGCAAGATGATTTATTGCGAAGATTAAGGGTGATGCATATTAATGGGGAAGAAAGCAAAATTGAAATGTGCGAAAAGTGCAATTACTGGTCATGGCAACCCAAACTCATGAAATACCCAATATGATAAACCCCTCCCTGTTTTTTTGAAAATTTGAATTCCGGTTCATTGACAAAAGCGCATTCGGAGATGGGGTATTGAGACAGCTTCCGGGCCGCGCGGTTACGGGTTGGAAGGAGAACTTATCACGCAATTAAAAAACATGATTTTAAAAAAATGGCAGAGCACACGGTCGAGTGTGAACGATAATATCAATTTGAGGCATAATTCGGTTGAAACCTGTCCTGCTATTATATAAGTTCAAAGCCATTAAAACAAGTTAATTAGGGATCAACAGCATTAAAGGAGGTAAGCAGAATGACCGCTAAACGAATGGTGGGTACTATTTTAATGATTGCCTTGTCAGCCGCATGGAGCATGGCCCAAGAGCCAACCGAAAAGGAGATGCCGCCGATGGGCGCGCCTCAGCAGATGAAAGAACTCGCGTTTCTGGAAGGTTTTTGGAATGTCGACATGGAATGGCGCGATAATGAAAATCCCGAAACCTGGAACAAAGAAAAAGCCGTCTGTTCCTGTAAATCAATTTTAAGCGGCTGCGCCATAGAAACCAAATTTCAGGGGACCATGATGGGCATGCCGTTTGAAGGCTATATGCTCGATAGCTACGACCGCGATAAACAACAATGGCAATCCCTCTGGATAGATAACATGGCCGGCAAGATGTCTTTTTATACTGGCAATAAAGACAGCGATAAAATGATCTTGACCGGAGAGGAAATGTGGCAGGGCCAGAAATACTTTTCCCGAATTACAACTTTCAACTACACGCCCACTAGCTATGAATGGACTATGGAGAATTCATTCGATAACGGCCAAACCTGGCAGGCAGTGGGCAAGGCGAAATACACTAAGCGGCAATAAAACAAAATAGTAGGGATTATGGGGCGGGATTAATTTCTGCCCCGTTTTATTTCAAATTATATTGTTCTTTTATCGATATTTCCAACCCCGATTAGCAAATTTAAATTTATATAATCAGTCGTTTCAAAATATCAAACGATCATTTCTATATTCTATATCGTTATCTGCCATGATGTTAACTATTTTATGATAGAGACATTACTCCGTCACAATGATATTTAAAAAATTTCTTGCCTGCTGTTCGGTTGCCGGTACAGAAATGAGAATGGCGAATCTGGAGGAATAGATTATTACTAGGTTAACTTTACCGAAGACAAAGGCAGATACGACACCTGTAACGATGCCCCCGGTGGTGGGGTGGTATGCCTGTCATGGACAACCCGTGTAAGCCCTGCGAGGAATTCTATAGTTATTTGCTATTCGGTTCCAAATTTGTTAGCAAAAAAGTGAGTATCACAGAAAAAAATATGGCGTATTATTGGGGATTTGTGTTAATTGTCAAATCAGTGGAACTTGAGTGTTAGCAGTGTGTGGGATATTGATATGGCAATACGAAAAGTACTTTCAGGCGGGAAGGGGCCATCCTAAACATTATTTCCATGATTTCAAAAGGAATACAGTTAAAGAGAAAAGTCCTTTTATTATAGAATTGATATTTGCGAAAGGTAAACCATGAATCAAGTTGAATTCGAGGGGATTTTAAGAAAGCACATCAAAAAACAGGGCAGCCTTATTTCAATTCTCGAGGATATCCAGGCGCGCTATGGTTATCTTCCCAGGGAAGCTCTGGAATCTGTGGCCGAAAAAACAGGGAGGTCTCTGGTCGATATCTATGGGGTGGCGACATTCTATAGCGCGTTCAGCTTAAAACCCCGGGGTAAACATCTGATTTCCGTGTGCCTTGGCACTGCTTGCCATGTCCGCCGCGCGCCTCTTATTGCCGAAGAAGTAATGGCGCAATTGGGAATTAAAGGCGGCGAAACTACCGCCGATAAAGAATTTTCGCTGGAGACTGTAAATTGTCTGGGGGCTTGCGCTCTGGGGCCGATAGTCGTGGCGGACGGTCATTACTTCTCCAATGTCAAACAATCGGACGTCAGGCGCATACTTGATAAAGTCCGGGCGGGTCTTGATAAAATTGAGCTTGAAACCGATCAGCGCGTGTTTCCGGTCGAAGTAAGCTGTTCCAGATGCAATCACAGTTTGATGGATCCCCGTCATGTCATAGATGGCCACCCTTCAATAAGGGTAACCATATCATCGGGACAGCAACATGGCTGGCTGGCTTTATCGAGTTTATACGGCAGCTACAGAGTCGCCTCAGAATTCGTTATACCCGAGCAAACCATTGCGCATTTCTTTTGCCCATATTGCCATACGGAACTGATTGGCGCCTTTAATTGCAGTCAGTGTGGTGCGCCGATGGTGCCGATGGTAGTCAAGGGGGGAGGAGTCGTGCAAATATGTTCGCGCAAAGGCTGTATGGGCCACATGCTTGATTTGGGCGATAATGTCGTGGGCTAAGGCCGGCTGTTGATCATGTTAAGGAGAAAATGATAAATGAAAAAGTTTTTTTCCGTCAATGAGTTCGTGGATTTTCGAAAACGAATACTCAGCGAAAAACGAATAAAATATGAAAAACCGGTGCTGGTAGTCAGCGCCGGAACCTGCGGACAGGCAAGCGGGGCAAACGACATTATCCGGGCTATTAAAAGATATATTCTGGAAAAAGGCATTCAAACGAAAATTGGGCTGAGGATTACCGGCTGTCAGGGTTTTTGCGAAATTGAACCTTTTATTTTAATCGAGCCAGGATCTATTCTGTACCCCAAAATAAATGCGGCTTATGTTCCCAGAGTTATCGAATCCGCCCTGGCTAATAGCGTTATCGAGGAATTGACTTACAAGGATACACAGGATCAGAAACGCTATTTTAATCAATATGACCTTCCATTTTTTAAAAAGCAAACGCGCACCGTACTGGGGAAAAATGAGAAACTGGATCCGATCAGGATTTATGATTATTTCGATCAAGATGGATACGCGGCTTTTGAGAAAACGCTGTTAAAAAACGATCCGGATTGGGTTATCAAAGAAATTCAGGAATCGGGTATCAGAGGACGCGGCGGCGCCGGTTTCCCGACAGGTAAAAAGTGGGAATTTGCCCGCAAATCCGGCAAGCCCGGCGAGCAAAAATATATTGTTTGTAATGCCGATGAAGGTGATCCTGGCGCCTATATGGACCGCAGCCTTCTGGAAGGTAATCCGCACGCGATTATCGAGGGCATGATTATTGCCGGCTTCGCGATTGGCGCTTCCAGCGGGATTGTCTATGTTCGTGCTGAATATCCCCTGGCCATTAAGCATGTGCTTATCGCCTTAAGTCAGGCTCGCGACTTTGGCCTGCTGGGTGACAATATCCTGGGCACCGGATTTAATTTTGATATTGAGATTGTTCGCGGCGCCGGTGCATTCGTCTGCGGCGAAGAAACGGCCCTGATTAAATCGATTGAAGGCTTGATGGGCGAACCTCGACAGCGTCCGCCCTACCCGATTGAAAAAGGCATCGATAACCATCCAACTTGCATTAACAATGTCGAAACACTGGCCAATATTCCGCTGATCATCAATGGCGGCGGCAAAGCATACGCGAAAGTTGGAATTCCCGGCAATACCGGCACCAAGATATTTTCACTGGTCGGCAAAATTAAAAATACTGGTTTGGTAGAGGTCCCGCTTGGCATAAAGATCAAAGATGTAGTCTATGACATCGGCGGCGGGGCTATTGGCAAAGCCAAAATCAAAGCAGTTCAAACCGGCGGGCCATCCGGCGGTTGTATCCCCGCCGATATGTTCGATTTGCCTATCAGCTATGACAGCCTTACCAAAGCCGGCTCAATCATGGGTTCGGGCGGTATGATTGTCATGGATGAAAATACCTGCATGGTTGATGTAGCCAGGTATTTCATGAATTTCCTGAAAGGTGAATCATGCGGCAAATGTTTCACCTGCCGCAAAGGCACGCAAAGGATGTACGAGATACTTGATGATGTCACCACCGGCAAGGCGACTCTCGAAGATCTTGATCTTCTGGAAGAGTTGGCCAATGTGGTGAAAGATACGACGATGTGCGGCCTTGGTCAGTCGGCCGCGAATCCGGTTTTGAGCACTTTAAAATATTTCCGCCATGAATTCGAACGGCATATTATCGCGAAAAAATGCGATTCTTTTGTCTGCAAGGAACTTGTAGGAGCTCCCTGCCATTCGGCCTGTCCCCTCGGCACTGAGGCTTGGCGGTATGTAGCGCATATCGCGCGTGGTGAATATAAGGAAGCCTACTTTACGATTCGGGAAGCTAACCCGTTCCCATCCGTGTGCGCCAGAGTTTGCGATCATCCTTGCGAATCGCGGTGTCGGGCGGGCACTTCAGGCGGCGATCCGATTGCCATCAGGTCGTTAAAACGCTTTATCACCGACCGTTTCGATCCTTCGATTTTCTCTCCGACCAGAACCGATTGGGGCAATGGCAAGGCGCCTCGAGTCGCTATTATCGGATCAGGTCCGGCCGGCTTGACGGCGGCCCATTATCTGTCGTTGAAAGGCTGCAAGATTACGGTTTTTGAAGCGGAAGCGGAATTTGGCGGTATGTTAACTTGCGCGATTCCTTCTTACCGTCTGTCGCGGGATGTAATCAGAAAAGAAATTGAATCACTGATCGATAAGAATATTGAAGTCAAATGCAACTCCGCGCTGGGCAAAGATATTTCGCTCGATAGCCTTATGAAAGACGGCTACCAGGTGGTGCTGCTGGCTATGGGCGCGCATAAGAGCCGTCCGTTATATCTGGAAAATGAGGACACGGGCGGCGTTTACCCATCGATTGAATTCCTTAAAGCCTTCAATCTCAGGCGGGAAGCCCTGGCCAAAGGCCGCGTGGGCGTCATCGGCGGCGGTAATTCGGCAATTGACGCGGCCCGCACGGCGCTGCGCCAAAAAGATGTAACCGAAGTCACCATTCTTTATCGCCGAACCCATGAAGAGATGCCGGCCTTCGAGGAAGAAATCGAAGCGGCGGGTCAGGAAGGTATCAAAATAATCACGCTGGTCACACCCAAGAAAATCATCACCGAAAACGGGCATATCGTAGCGCTGGAATGTATCAAAAATGAACTTGGCGAAACCGATTCAAGCGGTCGACGCAAACCTGTTCCAATTGACGGCACCGAACATACGATTGAGTTTGATACATTGATCGTCGCTATCAGTGAAGATGCCGGTGTTGATTGCCTCGGCCCGGCTATCAAAAGCGGTATCGAGACAACCCAATGGGGCACTGTCAAGATAGATCCAGAAACCTTGTTGACAAACCGCCCCGGAGTATTTGCCGCCGGCGATCTGGTTACAGGACCTAACACTGTAGTGCAGGCAATTGCCGCTGGAAAGAAGGCCGCTGTTATGATTGGACGCTTGCTGAAAAATGAAAGCCTGATTCAGCCGGTTAAGCCTAACTTGCCAAAAGTATATATCGAACCGGTTGAGATTGATCAGGAGATACAGCCGCTTAATCGGGCTGAAACGCCTCGCGCCCCGGCTGAATGGCGTAGACGAAGCTTCGCGGAAGTGGAAGTGGCGCTTTCCGTAGAGGAAGCCATGAGCGAAGCCAAAAGATGCCTCCGATGTGATCTGGAGTTCACCAAAAGGGCGGCAGTTGAAGAAAATAAATCGCTTCCAATAGGAGAATTAAAAACATGATAAAGTTGACGATCAACGGGTTGGAAGTTGAAGTCGACAAAGGTACGACTATTCTGGAAGCCGCTCAATTTTTCGGCTTCCCGATTCCTACTCTTTGTCATATGGAAGGGCTTACTCCCTATGGCGCCTGCCGTTTGTGCGTCGTGGAAATCGGCGAAGCCCCCAAATCCAGGCTTGTTACTTCTTGTACTTACCCGGTTGAACAGGGACTAAAGGTGAGGACCGCCTCATCCCGGGTTGTTAAGGCCCGCAAGATGATTATCGAACTCCTTTTAGCCTCCTGCCCCCAATCCAAGGTTATCCAGGATCTGGCTTCGGCTCATGGCGTTCGCCAACAGCGGTTCCGGCAAGAGCACGAGGATTGCATCCTTTGCGGGTTATGCGTGAGGATTTGCGAGCAGCAAATGATGGCCAAAGCGATAGGTTTCCGCGGGCGAGGAGAAAACCGAAGTATCGGCACCCCCTTTGATGTTAAATCGGAAACTTGCCGATTATGCGGCGGCTGTATTTATGTATGCCCCGCCTGCCAACTGCGATGTACCTATAATCAGCCGGAAAAGGCGATTTGCGGCGGTTGCGCCAATTTGACGCCGCCCTGCGTGGAAAAAGAACAATTCGACGATATGATGTGCTACATGAAGCCTTGTGTCGCGTGTGAAATAAAGCATGATTGAAAATATTTATGGAGGTAAATAAAATGCCAGTTACGTTTTCAAGAGTTAATTCATCAGCCGCAACCCTGACCAAGAACAGGACCGAGGATTCCATTACTCCCAATTCGGGTATGTGCGTTACCTGTGTGGATGGCTGTATCGGAATGTGTGAAATAGGCAAATCAGCTTACCGGGGACACGAGGTGATTTATCCCCAGCCATTTGGGGTTATTACCACAGCTGCTGAAAAGACTTATCCAGTCAACTATTCGCACTTTAATATCATGGGAACCGCCGTCGGCGCGCATGGTATCGAAGCTGACAGCGACAAAGCCATCTTCCCGTCAGTCAACCTGGAAGTTCATTTTGGTCACGACAAAAAAATTAAATTCCGCTATCCCTGGATAATTCCCGGCATAGGTTCCACCGATATCGCCAAGAACAATTGGGAGGGTCTGGCGATAGGTTCGGCGCTGGCCGGCACCGGACTGACAATCGGCGAAAATGTGGGCGGTATGGATGTTGACTCGGTGATCAAAAAAGGCAAATTGATTGATACCGTCGATCTCAAGCGGCGAGTAAAACTATATCAGGATAATCAACGCGATGGTTATGGCGCGATTATTGTTCAGGCCAACGTTGAAGATACCCGCCTTGGCGTGCAGGAATACGCTATCGACAAGCTTGGCGTTCAAATAGTCGAGCTCAAATGGGGCCAGGGCGCAAAAAATATCGGCGGCGAAGTTAAGATCAAGAACCTGAAAAAAGCCCAGATGCTTTACGAACGCGGCTATATAGTACTGCCGAACCCGACCAATCCGGATGTTATCAGGGCCTTTGAAAAAGGATCGTTCAAGGAATTCGAAAGACATTCCAGAGTTGGCATGGTTAGCGAAGAAGGGTTTGCCAGCCGTGTTGAGGAACTTCGCAAAGCCGGCGCTAAATATGTATTCCTTAAAACCGGCGCTTACAGACCGGCCGACCTGGCTCGAGCAATAAAGTACTCTTCCAAGTACAAAATCGATCTGCTCACGGTCGATGGCGCGGGCGGCGGAACCGGCATGAGCCCCTGGCGGATGATGAACGAATGGGGCATTCCGCCGGTAGAATTGCACTCGCTTCTGTACAAATACGCCAAACAACTGGCCGATAAAGGCGAATATATTCCGACTTTGGCCTACGCGGGCGGTTTCACCTTCGAGGATCTGATTTTTAAGGGGTTAGCCATGGGCGCGCCCTTTGTTAAATTAATCGGCATGGCTCGCGGCCCGATCGCGGCGGCGATGGTGGGCAAGACAATCGGGCGCACCATTGATGAAAATCAGGTTCCGGTTTATGTCGAACGTTTCGGCAATACCAAGGATGAGATTTTCGTAACGGCGTCCGATCTTCGCAGGGAACTGGGAAATGATGAATTCGAAAAAGTGCCCACTGGTGCGCTCGGACTTTACACCTATTATGAACGTCTGGCTCAAGGCTTACGCCAACTCATGGCCGGAAACCGCAAGTTCACCATGAATAACATTACCAGAGATGATATCGCGTGCTTGACCCATCACGCGGCTGAGATCAGCGGCATTCAGTACATTATGGACGTCGACAAGAAAGAGGTCGAGCAAATACTGAATAATTAAATTCAAGCACAATAAATAGCCGATCCCGGAGCGTCATTGTTTTAGGCATCAGCTTTGGCAATAACCTAATCCGGGAGCAGGCAATGTTCAAGCCCCGGTGATTAATTTCGCCGGGGTTAAATATTTATATAAGAATATTCAAACGTTATCGCCACAATTCATTAGAGAAATTTCACTTTTTCCAAGATGTTTAGCCTAATTCAGGGATAGGGTTTTGCGATACAAGGAATTCAATATTTCGTCATTCCTCTTTAGTTTCCTAATCTGATCGTTGAAATGATTACCGGATAAATGATGGATTACCTGGATAATTCCGCTGCCGGTTGAATTGAAACAGCGTGTCCTCAACGCTTTTTACTATTATCTCGATCTCTTTTCTGGAAGGCTTGGCGTATCTTTCATCTTTGGTACGATACAGATTTATCAGCCTGCCGCCGCTAGCTTCGGCCAGGCTTTTCGCCAGCATCTCGCCCGGCAATTTCGCCTGTTCGCTGTCGACCGCCGGGTTTATTATCAAAAGCAAAGTCTTGCCTTTTTTGTATTGAGCGGCGGCGCTGATGGAATTGCGATAAGCCGGATCATCGATGATATTCACACATCCGGGTGTGATCGGTTCCGGGTAACAATCGCTTAGAAGAATCACGATGCTTTTCGAACCCGGATTTTTGCTTCTTTCCAGCCTCGCCATATTCAGAGATTTGTATAAGCCATCCGCTATTGGGGTTTCGCCGTGAAATTTCAGCCGGGTGAGGCCGCGCGCCACCACCCGGAAATTGTGCGTAGGATAACTATATATTTTCGCCTGCAAACCTTGCAGAGAAATCAGGCCGACCCGATCATTATGCTTGCTGAAATAGCCTGTCAGCGATCTTAATATCTCTTTGAACGTTTTGATAAACGGCCAGGTCGATTTGCTGACATCAACTAATAAAATTAGCGTAAGGCTTTCGTATTCCTGCAAGGTCCAGCCCAACATATCGTCATCGGTAATAGAAAATCTTTTCGTTTTCAGATTATAGTGACCGTTGGCAATAGAATTAATGATAGTCTTCAGAGGCGCCGGTTTGCTTTTACCTTCAACATATTGGACAGTTCGCGTGTTCCTGCCTGTGGTCAAAGTTGATACCGCGCCCCGCCGCCGACTACCCCGGGCCGCGCTGACTTTGGCTTTTCGGATATTCCTCAGGAAATTATAGAATGACAACTTGGCGGATTTATATAAGCTTTCCAAAGATGGGAAAAGCTGTTCTAGCGGATATTCCGGTAGCGGGATTTTTACGTTAGTCCCACCGCTCTTATCATGTTCCGCTAAATTTCCGGCTGATTCAGTTCCTTCTGGCTGGGCATTTCGTGCGGTGTCTAAGGATTTTATTTCAGCTTCATCTTTTTTTTAAGGTTATATCATCCGGACTTACATCCGAATGATCGGCTTTATCATCAGCTTTGTCCAAAAAAGAATCAGTTTTCAGATTGATATTAATGGACGAGTTGGAAAATTTGTCCGACGGTTTTTCGCCTGTTCGAGAAGATGTTTCCGTTTTTAGACATTTCGTAAAGACTGTATTGATTTCTTCTATATTCGGCGGTTCCAGAAGGCCGCCATCACGAGTGCGGTGCGACAGTGCGAATTGGGCCGCCAGCAAAATATCGCTTTCGCCGATATCCATTCTTCGGTCAAGGGCGGCGATAGTCTGCGCTGTTTTCACGATAATGATATCCGGTCGTTGACCATCGACTTTCAGCTCACTGCAGGCTTCGGCGATACCAGCAAGCATCAGTTCGTTCATCTGGACATCGGGTAAAAGTTCTTTTGCCCGCGCGATTATGTCAGCATACGTATTCTCATCCTTTTGGAATATTTCGGCGAACTTCTCCGGATCATTTTCATAGAGCAGATTTCTTTTGACAATTTCCATTCGTTTTTGCGGATCATGAATCGAGGTTATCTTGACGCATAGCGGAAACCTGTCGAGGATCTGAGGCCGCAGTTCGCCCTCCTCGGGATTCATGGTGCCTACCAGGATAAAGTCGGCAGGATGGATTATCGAGAAGCCTTCGCGTTCGATCGTGTTCCAGGGGGAGGCGGCAGCGTCGAGGATATCATCCACCAGATGGTCCGGCAGCAAATTCACCTCATCGATATATAATATATTGCGATTCGCTTCGCCTAACAAACCGGCCTGTATTTTCTTCTCGCCGCCCTTAATCAGTTTTTCGATATCGATACTGCCTATCAGCCTGTCCTCGGTACAGCTTAATGGCAAGGTTATTATTTTCATTTTCCTGGATACGGATTTAATTTGCTCTCTTTCCCGACAGAGAGTACAAAATCTTTCAGGTTTCAGAGGATCGCAATTGAACGGGCAGCCATCAACTGAATCATATTGAGGTAATATCGTTTCGATTGAATGAACGACAGTGCTTTTGCCGGTGCCCTTGGGGCCGCTTATCAAAAGTCCGCCTATTTTGGGATTTACGATATTAGCCAGATAAGCGGTCTTAAACTCCGCTTGGCCAACTATCGCTGAGAACAGGTATGGTATTTTTCGAAATTCAATCATCGCGCCTCATTTATAATACGATAGTTTGAATGTAAAAGTTATGAGAATTAGAGTCAATATATATCAATTGGAGAATTTACTGGATTTTTTCCAGTTGTAGGTCGGGTTTGAGCTTGCCCAAAAACCGTTGTCTCCACCTTTTAAAAATATCAATGAATTGATAGGGAGTGAGTTAAAATGGTTTTGCCTGATTATTGAGGAGAGTTCTTATATCAATTGGAGATCATGAAATTGACGCGAACAAACTTACACTGTCGCCGAATCCTGAAGCGGAGTACCTTCGAGAATGCTGGCCAATATTTCAAGTCCCTTTTTGAGAGTAGCATGATCTGAAACCGTTGCCAGCGAAATTCTGACCGCGTGAGGCGACGCGCTCTTGTCAACCGCGAAAAGTTCAGCTGGGGTCACGGACACGCCTCGCCGGTATGCTTCGATCGTGAATTCGTTGCCGGTCCAGTTATCGGGAAGTTTGAGCCATAGATGCGGGCTTGTTGGTTGAGACGATATGATTTCGGGAGCAAATATCGATGCCGCCAGTTTTTGACGAAGCTTTAAATCTTTACGTCTTCTTTGAATAATCTTCTCGGCGGTGCCATCCTTTATCCAATTAGTAATTACCTCTACGCCTAAGGGCGAAACGCAAAGTATCGATGTTTGCAGGCTGTCAATCACCCGTTGACGGGATTTTATGGGCGATGAAATGAAACCCACCCTCAAACCGGCGGCAATCGTTTTAGACACGGAGACGATAATGAAGCTTCTGTCGGGGGCATAGCTTGAAATAAATGACGGCGGCTTGTCCACCAGCGGTCGAAGGATTTCATCTTCAACTATGACAAAATCATATTTTTCAGCCAGGGCGGCTAACTCTTTGCGTCTTTGGTCTGAATATATCATGGCCGTTGGATTGTGTAATGTCGGATTACAGTAAATAGCTCTAACCGCCCGCTGATTGCAGATAGATTTTATCGCCTCCGGCGACATCCCCTCGCTATCCATCGGAACGCCCGTTAACTGCAGACCCAAAAGTTCGGTAACCGCTTTCAAGCCTGGATATGTGTGGCAATCGGTCAAAATAATATCGTTTTTCTCGGCAATTGAGGCCAACACAACAAGTAAAGCATGCTGTGCCCCGGCAGTGATTACGATAGATTCAGAATCGACTTTCATACCCAGAGATGCAATCCAGGCCGCGCCTATTTCTTTGTGATAGGGAAAACCGGCTGAGGGCGGATATTGCAACAGTTTTTGCGTCTCAGACCGTCGGGCGATTTGCCGCAAAGCGAGATTTAAATCGGGGTCGTCGCCGTAATTGGGATGATTATGGCTGAAATTGATTGTTTTTGCTTCGATATCAGTGAGCTTTGATAATGCAGATCTATCCTGCTTCAGTTCGCCCACGAATGTACCGCGTCTGCCCTCGCTGCGAATCAAACCTCGCCGTTCCGCCTCGATATAGGCACGGGTGATAGTGCCCAGCGCCACTTGCATCTGGTCGGCCAGGTCGCGATGGGTAGGTAGACGGGTATTATGAGCCAATTTCCCTGACGATATATCCTGGGCGAGGGCTTTCGTAATCGCCAAAAATAGCGGCGTCTCGCCTTTCTGAATATTTGGTTTCCAAGTTATTGTCATAGTGACAATATATGATAATTACTTGATAAATAGCAAGAGATTATTTTATTATTTTCAAGTCAAAATATTAATTTAATGTGTTGTCAGGTGCCCTCACCTGACAACTATTAAACGCTAACCTAATGATAGTCATCTGGTATGGAAACCAGACGATACAGTAAAACGGTAATATTTTCGTAATAATAATATTTAATGTCATAGTGACAATAAACAATGAAACATAATTACAATATTCATTATATTGTGTAGTAGATGGCAGCAGTATAATTGAAACTTTTGCGATAAAGGAGTACGGTCATGATAGATTTTCAATTTTCGGCCTTAGCCCAAAGATTAAAAAGATCCGAAATACGGGAATTGCTTAAATTAACCCGTCGGCCCGAAATAATTTCGTTTGCCGGCGGTCTGCCCGATCCTTCCCTTTTTCCCTATGATGCCGTCAGGCAAGCCGCTCAATGCGCCATAGATGAGCGCGGCAGCCTGGCCTTACAGTATAGCCCCACCGAGGGTGACCCGTTTTTAAAAGAACAAATTACCCAGTTTATGAACCGTCAAGGAGAAAAAGTAAGTCCTGAAAATATGCTGATCGTGGCTTCATCCCAGCAAGGGCTGGATTTGATCGGCAAGATATTCATAGATTCGGGTGATCCGATAATTGTCGAGATGCCGACATATGTCGGCGGCATACAGGCTTTCCGAGCTTATAATGCTGATTTTCACGGCGTGGAGATGGATTATGATGGCGTAATAACGGAACAATTGGAAGAAAAAGTCCAGAAGCTATGTAATCAGGGGAAAAAGCCCAAATTTTTATACCTGATCCCCGATTTCCAAAACCCATCGGGAATAACCCTATCGGTTGAAAGACGTGAAGAGATTTTGCAAATCGCCTCAAAATACGACCTGCTGATTTTAGAGGACAGCCCCTACCGCGAATTAAGGTTCGAAGGTGATTTATTGCCATCGTTATATTCGCTCGATACAGAAGGGCGCGTTATTTACATGAAGACTTTTTCCAAGATATTTTGCCCCGGTTTCCGTATCGGCTGGGTAGTTGGACCGAAACCGATTATCGATAAAATGGTGATCGCCAAACAAAGCGCCGATTTATGCACCTCCGCTTATGTCTCGATCGTGGCCGCTTATATAATCAAAAACGGTCACCTGGAAAGCCAGATCGAAAAAAGCAAGGCGTTATACTCGCGCAAAGCGCAAACGATGCTAGCGGCTCTGGATGATTACATGCCGAAAATAGATGGCCTCTCCTGGTCGCGTCCCGAGGGCGGCATGTTCCTGTGGGTCAAACTTCCGGAATATATGGATACCAAAGAATTATTCACGGACGCGGTTAATTTAAATGTGTCTTATGTTATCGGTTCGGCTTTCTATCACGATGGTTCGGGCTATAACACCATGCGGATAAATTATTCTTATCCGTCCGAGGATCAGATTATCAAGGGTATCCGGCGGCTGTCGAATCTCGTTAAAAAACGTGTCATTTCGGAAATGGCGATAAGCGGGTGAAGGTCGATTAAAATTATATACTTGGAATTAGACAGATTCGTGTTATGGTACTCTGCATAAAATCGCCGTCTATTCTGCCATTAAATATTTTATCTTATTACTTGTCAATCCAAGCGGAAGCTAAATATAATAAAGTTGATTGACTTTGTTATTTAAATTATAATAAATTGTCTGTTGAGATTTTAAAATGAGAATTTTAGATAAAACAGAATGGGGGAAATACGTATCCCCACTTTCTGATAGGGGTATGCCGCCATTTAATTGGTATTCTTTCAAGCATAGGTTTGGAAGTGAGCTTGTTTCCCAACTCTTAAACATGTGCAATATAGCGAAAGGCTCAACAGTTTTTGATCCTTTTTGTGGAGGGGGAACAACATTAATAAAATCAAAATTGGATGGTTATAATTCCGTAGGCTTAGATATTTCGCCATTTTCAATCTTCCTGACGGAGGTTATGACAACTAATTTTAACGCAGATGCATTAAGGAATACTCTGGGAAAGATATCGCATAAAATTAAACGCTCCACAGAAATTCCCGATGTTGCTATATTACAAAAGGCATTTTCTGATGAAACGCTTAAATATATTTATTCTTTAAGAGATTCAATCGACGAGTTACCCAATAAAGAAAGGAATTTCTACTTATTTGTCTTATTGAGTATTTTAAATGATGTCAGCAAGGCAAAAAAATCAGGAGGATTTCTTCGCATTACAGATCATAGGAAAGTCCCGTATCAAATCGTCAAGAAAAAATTTATCGAAACGGCTAATAAGTATATAAATAATCTTTCGGTATATAAATTTGCTGACACAACTTGCAAATTAGTCCTTGGCGATGCGAGGAATTACCCCGATGAAATAAAAAAAATACGATATGATGCAATAATTACTTCACCGCCTTATCCCAACCGGCACGATTATACGCGAATTTATGAACTGGAACTATTGGTCGGCTTTATTCAAGATAATGATACCTTAAAAAATCTGAGATACAACACATTAAGATCGCATGTTGAAGCAAAAAAAATATTTGACACGAACTGTTACAAAAAGCCGCGCCGATTGGAAAAGATTATTAATAATTTAAAGGAACAAAAACTTAATAATCCTCAAATTGTTGCCACTTTAGAAGGGTACTTTGAGGATATGTATCTTTGTTTAAAAGAAATGTCGGGTTCTTTAAAAGAAGAAGCAAGTTTGGCATTGGTGGTAAGCAATGTACGGTTTGCCGGAGTTATGATACCGGTTGACGAATTGCTTGCCGAACTTGGCGAACAAGCTGGCCTGGAATTTCACGGGTTATATGTTTTAAGATACCGCGGCAATAGTTCTCAGCAAATGAAAGAGTATAAAAGAAGCCCATCTCGCGAGAGCATCATTATCTGGGAAAAGTGATTTAGTGTTGTCCCATGAATGTTAAAAAGATTGTTTATTTATTCGGGGCCGGGGCTACGCATGCTGAGATTATGAATCTTGAGAATAGCCCAAGTGAAACATTTATAAGGAACAATAGTTTACTTATTTCTGATGTTTCGCGTAGGGTAATAAGCAGCGCACAAAACAAACGCGGGTTCAAGAATAATGTCGAATTTGTAACGGCAGCGGCAGGATCATTAAATATTGAATTGCTTATTTCATTGATGGTGTCTAGTCAAATATCCGGGGCTGATCACAAGGTTGCTTGCCTTAAAAACCTAGTGCACTTAGATATCGAATCGAGAATATCGAAAAACCGAAAAAAGCAATTTTGTTTACACAAAGCATTATTTGAATTACACAATTTGATTGATAATAAGGAAGAAATCCTTGGGATTATTTCCCTCAATTATGATGACATCTTAGATGAGGCCTATAAAGCTAATAATATTAAAGTCAATTATTGTTTTACTTCCGAAAAGGGAGAGGGATTGCCTTTGCTAAAACTCCATGGATCATTTAATTGGTCTCAAAAGAATGTTTATGGTCGTCGGAAGGAATTGCAAATTATCCCGCTAGGCATAAGCAAAAATTACTTAAATCCGCCCTATAACTTTATCTGGGGTCGAGCATTTGATTTACTGACTCGCTGCCATATTCTTAGAATAATTGGTTGTTCTCTGAGTCAAAATGATATAGGTTTAATAGACCTTATATTTAAAGCGCATTTAGAAAGAAAGGATTCTTTTGAAATACAAATAATTGATTTTCAGAAGCAAGGTGATTGGGTGAAGAACAATTATGGGTTTTTCCCTGGCATAATAAAACCCAAAGACATAGAGGATGCATTAATAGCGGACGACCAAATAATGAATATTGATCCTATTGGGAATCCATTTAAAATATGGCTAAAGGCAAAGGCAATGAAAATGGCAGAAAGCAATATCCCAGAAACCAAATACCTAAAAAAATGTTTTTAGCTAAGGAGTACCATATGAAGGCAAGAGTCGCAAAGAAGGATAATAGAGAAGTAATAAACATCCCTATAAAAAAGTTTATTGAAGAATATGCTTACAGAATTGATCTGGATGCAGATTATCAACGAGAAAAAATATGGTCATTAAAAAACCAGAAGGACTTATTGGATTCGATATTACGGGAAATAGACATCCCAAAGATTTATATTGTTGAAGTTGAAGGCAACGAACAATTTGATTATGAATGCATTGATGGCAAGCAACGTATGACGACTCTCCTTAATTTTTTAAAACCAGAACCAGATGATGTTGATCCTTTAACTATTAGGCATCTCGATAAAGAATTTACTTTTAAAATGCTAAAAAATATACACCCGACGATCGCAAAAATAATAGAAGATTATAAACTAAGCTTTACTATTTACAAGTTTCTTGATGACGAACTCATTAGAGAGATTTTTAGAAGGCTACAGCTAGGAATTCGGCTCAATTCGGGTGAACTGCTTAAAACAAGGACGGGAACGATTAGAGATTTCATATACAAGGAAATTGGTAATCGAGGGCCATTCTTCAAATACACAAATCTTTCGGAAAGAAGGTTTTCTCGGCCTTTTACGCTCGCTCAAATATGTATCAATTCTTTTGCAAAAGCAAAGCCTGAAATCGACTTTGTCAGGGCGAGGTTGACTGATATAGAAGAATTTTTTGAAAATAATCATGATTTAGAAAAAGATGATGAAAATTTGGTTCGTATACGTAAGGTATTAAAACATATGGACAAGGCGTTCGCTGGAAGTGCCACGAATATATCAAGTAGAGCAGTTGCAGTGACGGCGTTTTTATATGCCGAAGAATTATTTAAAATTAATCAAACAACTCAATTAGTTAAATTTGCGAAATTTTATATAAAACTACTAAATGAAATAAAATATAACATGAATCGCATAGCTAATTACAAACAACCCGAAAACCAGACTATAATGGAAGGATTTCAGAAGTACGTTATTCAAGCATCTGTAGAATCTTACTCGATTAAAAGACGACACGAATTCGTTAAAAAAGCATTTGAATATTATCTTCAGCCAAAGACAAAGGGCAAGATAATAGGCACCGAATAAGCTTGAATTTATTTATACAAATATATTTCTTTATCTAAATTAAGACCACAGCGTGCAGTGGTGCCCCAATTATCAGTCAACAGTTCGCAAAAACCTAACTTACAAAATATACTTCCCCGAAATCTCCCGGCCCGCCGGTTCGACTTCAAGCTTATAATTCTGTCCGGCTTTTTCGATATCGACTGTGACCTTTGCCTGGTTGCGGGCATCGCTGTAACCGGCTACGATTGCGGCGGCTAAATGTATGTCTGCCTCATCAGCGGCGTTGCTTAAAACGGCAACCGGCGAGCCGATATCTTTGACCTCAAGCAAGTAATCATCGGGATTGGCTAACGCCTGAATGTTGTCGTTATCTTTTTCATCCCGGCCAACAATCAGCTTGGCTTTCGGTGACAAGCGGAAATGACGCCCGTGCCGGAGCAAAAAGATAGTTTTTTCGTTATATTCAGTTTGATAAGCAAACAGGTCTTTCAATCTGGCGGCGTAATTGGCATCGGTTAGAACGCAGCCGCCGGCCGGTGAGGCGTAATCAGTCAAGCCGAACTCGGCGGCGAGTTTCAGTTGAACCAACCGCGACCTGCCGTTAATATCCAAAAGCCAGTCATGGGAGATTAAACTCTGTTGTTCGGGGATTGTCGGCTCGATGATTTTCCCGGACAGCGGCCGGACAATCACGCCCTGCAGACCGGCGGCCTTTTCGATTTGCCGGAGCGTCGGTTTCATCTGCGACATAGGCCTTTGGCCAACCACCTCGCCGGTGATTATGAAATCCGCGCAGGATTGGCGCATATAAACGCCGGCTTCCCTCAGCATCATGATTTTGCAATCGATACAGGGGTTCATATTTTTGCCATAGCCGTGTTCGGGATTTTTAACCATTGCAAGAAATTTTTGGCCGAGATGGATAGTCGTATAGGTAAAACCGAATCGGTCGGCATCGCGTTGAAGGCGTGATACCAGGCCGGCCGAATAGCCGGCAGGACCAAGATCGGTATTAAAATTAACGGCCTCGACTTCCACGCCATGTTTCAGCATAATCAAGATAGCTAGCGAGGAGTCGAGGCCGCCTGAATAAAGCGCTACCGCTTTAGGCTTAATCATTGCGGTTTTTATCGATTACGAAACATCTCTAATTATCAATATTAGAATTATTACTTCGCATCCTCGAAATGATAGTATTTGCTGTAATCGATTTTGCCTAAAGTCATTTCCGCCATGGTCTTTTTTAGTTTCTTGTGCAGGTCATCCCAGAATTCGAATGAGGCGCAAGCATCCTTTCCCTTACAGCCTGGCTCGTCTTTACGGTCCATGTTGCAGGAACTAAGCACGAACGGTCCTTGAGTGGCAACCAAAATGTCCAGGAAGGATATTTCCTCGCGTGGTTTGGCCATTTTGTAGCCGCCATTCACCCCTTTATAGCTGAGAAGAAAACTTTTCTGAGTAAGCTCCTTCAAGATTTTCGCCAGGTATTCTCTGGGGATCTTTTCATTTTCAGCTATTTCGTTGATACTGCAAGTGCGACGTCCATTAACCGCCGCGACATAGATCAGCGCGCGTATTGCGTAATCTGCTTTTCTTGAGATTTGCATACCCACCTCTTTCGGTTATTCGTCAAACATCCATTATTAACATGTTATATACTTCATTGTCAAGTACTTTTGAGATTTTAAGACCCATTTTACATATTGGCCATGTTATCCCTTACTGCTATTAAATTCTTATTACATCTATATAATCCATATTCCCCAAAAACAGTTCCCACGTATCTTGTTTTAAATTCTTTCTCGGTTAAATCGGTCCATGTATTGTCGCCATGGAAATAGTCGCTTTTTTCCCGAAATTCAGGCACGCGGGTTACGGCAATATTACTATTATAAGGGCATACAAGCTGGCAAAGATCACAGCCAAACAGGTGATTGCCAAGCAATCCCGGTTCGGCTAATTCGCCCTCATGTTCGATTGTCAAATAGGAAATACATCTGGCGGCATCAAGCATGTGAGGCTCCTCCAGAGCGCCGGTTGGGCATTTATCTATGCATTTTCGGCAATCGGCGCAATGATCGCTGCCGGGCTGATCCGGTTCAAGTTCGATATTCAGGAATAATTCTCCAAGGAAGACAAAACTGCCGATCTTTTTATTAATCAGCAGCGTGTTTTTGCCGCGCCAGCCCAAGCCGGCTTTTTCCGCCCAAAGTTTATCGAATGTCGGCGAGCTATCGACGGCTATTTTCCCCCTGGCACGAGGATTTAATTCTTGTATATAAGCCAGAAGTTTCCGCAATTTAGCCTGAACAACTTGTTGATATGGTTTTCCTCGCGCGTAAATTGATATATAGGGCCGATCGGCTTGATAATGCGGTTCCCTATAATAGTTAATTCCAACTGCCACAATCGTTTGCACATCATTGAAAAACAGCCGGGGATCGCATCGCAAACGCGGATTGCTCGCCAAATAAGTCAGCTTGGCATTAAAATCTTTGTTTAGCCAATTAAGCAGATTGTCATGTTCGACAGGTTCGTAATCCGGCAGGCAAACTCCAACCAGGTCAAAACCCAATTGACCGGCTTTCGCTTTGATAAGGTTTTTTAACTCCAGTTTTTCCGCTTGTTGCATACATCCATTTTCTTGAGATTATCACTACTATAAAGTGGACATTATTCCCTCTGCCAGCCAATAGTATATAAATCTACCCACTAAATCAAGTATTAGTTTCACCTTTCCGACAGAATTATTTTAATATTTTTTAGCATTTCGATTGTCAAAATACCCAACAAAATCGTTCTATCATCCAAATTAACGTATTAAATCTTGAGTTTACGGTTGAAAAAATGAAGCGAGCTTGAATTGCCTCGAAACAGCGCCGGCTATCGCAAAGTGTTCATTAAAGCCCAAAGGGCTTAATTTAACTGTCAATCCCGATTAATGTTATAATCCTCGTGCCGATAAAGGAATTGTATAATAGTGAAGGTATATTATGGCTAAAATTCCGTCAGGCTTGACATCATCGGTAACAGCCGATGCCAAAAACTTTATATTACAGACCGAATTTACGCTGTCATCGGGCGGCAGGCGGATTGAAGAATTTGACCCAAACGCGACGGGCCATATCAGAACCACAGTAGCTGTCGAGGGGCAGGTCGTTCATAAAGTCGATAAAACATATCGGGAATTATTCGATTCGGAAGAAGCGTTTATTTCGGCCGAAAAAGCGGTGAAACAGCAACATCTGGCGGTTGCCCGGCAGGTGGTTTCCAAGCCCAGAGAATTTTTAGCCTCAGTATCGGAATTGACTATCTCTGGTGAAGACAGGCTTGGCCTTATTCCGGGTGTCGCCGATGTAATCCAAATTGATTTGGCGAATCTGTCCACTCAATCTCAACAGGCCGGCCCGCGTGCTAACTCGCTTAAGAACCTGGAGCTGACCCGCGACCTGGTTTTCGCGATTACACAAAATACCAAACTTGGCAAACTTAAAAAGATGGTTGGAACGATTGACGATAAAAAATTCATGCTTGTCGGATATGGTGGACATTCATATTTTCTGAATCTCAAAGAGGATGCCGATGTATCCTCGGTGTTAAATGAGCTGGATAAGGTGAAATCCTGATGGACAAGATACTGGCCAATATCCGGGCGGTGCCGGGCGTTATCGGCACGCTGGTGATCGATAAAAACCGGGCTCTTACCTATCAGCTGGTACCGGCGTCATTTACAACCGATAAAATCAAAGAAATCGCGATGCCGCTATTGCGCCTCGGGCAAGCCACGGAACGCAACATGTCGCTTGATTTATTTTTCGAAAATGGCCTGGCCCGCCTTTACAACAGAAATAATTTAATTGTCCTGATACTCGGCCACAACGACCTGAATTTCAACGCTCTGGGCATTATCTGCCGTGAGGCTATCTCCGCGATCAGCCGAAAATTAACTCACGGTCAGCTGACGGTTTCTTCCGAGAGTCGGAAAACATCATCCGATGCCAGTCCCGACTTTCTACTCAAGGCCATAAATATTATTTCGACTAACTGCGTCGAAAAAATCGGCGCCTATATGGTTACTAAAAATCTCCGTAAAGCCAAAGATGAGCTGGCGCAAACTTACCCGATTCTGGTCGCCGTATCCGTGGATAATAACGGTATCGCCTCGTTCATTAAAGGCTTGCCTTATGAGAAAGATCGGGACACTCTGACCGGATTCGCCCACTGGGCAAACCTATTTTTAAGCAACTGCGCCAAATCAACCAATAAATTAAAACCGGCCGATATCATGGAATTGACTCTGGAAATCAGGGAAACCTTAGACCTTTCCGGCTTCTATCAGTTATACGTAGATGTCGGGATTTAACAGAGACACGCTTTTAGATTAGATCGTATAATTCTTCCAGAGGCATTATCGGCCAGGTCTCACATTCAAAAGTACCCAAAGCTCCAATCATCGCGGATAGTTCGAAGGCCGATTCAAGATCAGGGGCTTCCGTGATAAACATGTAATCATAAGCGCCCATCACCGCGTACGCCTTTAAGATCTTTGACTCCTTGGCTTTAAACAAATTGCTGACATCGATGAATTTTTGTTTGAGTTCTTTGATATTTTTCTTGGCCTCAAGTGTGCCTTTGGCAATTACCACAAAATTTGGCATATAACTCTCCCCAAAATATTTAATTAAACATCAATCTGAGCTAATTTCCGCCTGAACCATTAAACTAATTATAGCAAGACATGTCAAGAATAATTATGTAGAGAAAGAACTGCGGCATGACAATGGCCGATTTTTATTCGCAGGCAAACTCAGAAATGGCCTACTCCTATTCCCCATAGCTCTCCTCCG
>Ga0299912_10000529_pt1 | contig 32296 bp, 29 predicted proteins | sample RVTome_2_FD_207667 | JGI IMG/M metagenome (GOLD analysis project Ga0299912, IMG submission 207667) | Soil microbial communities from uranium-contaminated site in the Upper Colorado River Basin, Wyoming, United States - RVT95D214 (version 2) ... | reverse complement strand
GGTGAACCCGAATCTAACAGCTAAGTTGGGAACCAGGTGAAAAGCAGGCTGGGGTCTGCCCGCCGGTGTCAAATAAAAGAGAATACCGTGCTGGAGCTATTTACTTATCCAATATAGTATGTTGTTAGGATTAATCGGTATTGACATTTACCTACCCAGGCAATAGCGGCAAACTATACCCAGAAACACTAGAATATTGCACATTTGCAATTTCAATGGAACCCAAGCATATTATATGTTGAGTTAAAGGATCACCCCCTGAAGTGGCGATGACAATGAAGAATCCCTACACAATTCATATCGATGGCATCGGCTCGATTCTGTTGGAACACAGCAGCCGAGCTAAGCGAACGATTATCACTGTCAAGCCCAATAAGGGCGTTAGAGTAGCCGTACCAATACAGGTGTCTTTCGAGGAAGCCCTGGAATTCGTCAACCGAAATGATCGTTGGATAAGAAAAACCTTAGCAAGAGTCCAACAACTGGGAAGCCGTCAGAAAGAATTAGCAAAATTGTATTCTCCTATTGACAAGCTAAAGGCAGAGAAGACCTTGATAACCAGGCTTCACGTCCTGGCTAAGAAACATCGATTTACCTACAGCAAGGTGTCCGTACGAAATCAAAAAACCCGGTGGGGTAGCTGCTCGAATAAGAACACCATCAGCCTGAATATGAAGTTGATGGCATTACCTGAAGAGTTGCTAGATTATGTGATTTTACATGAACTCGTTCATACCAGGATACATAACCACGGCACGAGATTCTGGGCTGAACTCAGCAAGCATGAGAAGGACGCGAATGCGCTGGCTTCAAGATTAAGAGAATACCATTTGAGATTAATATAGAGTGCATGCATTACCACTTCGCTAGGTAAAAGAAGCCCCCAAATTGCCAGTATGTGATCTAACATGGACTATTGTGACGTGTCAAATTCTGATGAAAACTTTTGCATTTAAAAGTTTATTTTTCAAGTAATGCTACAACTAGCTTCACCAACGACGATTTTTCCCTGCATCTGGTTCTCTAAGTAAACATCAAGCTTAAGCCTGGTACTATCTACCTCTTTTTCTATCGCTTTGACCACCCCGTGAGCGGTGACGATATCGCCGTTAATTGCTCCACCACCGACAAGGGACACGTTTATCTTCCCGTGGTAGAACCAATCCTGACCGAAGTAGTTATACAGCATCTCCAGTACGTAGCTGAGTAAAGTAGAGCCCCCGATTAAAGCACCGCGCATACCGAAGTCTCTAGCGTACTCATCAGTATGGATAACGTTGCGTGCATTCGGGTCAATGGGCATATAGGCTGTTTTGGTTAAGCTGGGAATTTTCTCTCCAACCTTTAGACTTTTGGTGATTTTCTCCATTTTCTTTACCCCTCACTCGACGTATACGGCGGTCTCACGGCTCCTCATCAATACTTCACCATCTTCGTTTACTGTTTCATACTCCGCTACAACGTAATTTCGGTTCCGCTTCACATACTTATCAATGATCTTACCTCGAATATATATTCTACTGCCAACTTTCATCGGCTTGAGAAATTCATGTTCGCTTTTAGCCCAGATAGAGGCGCGCAAATCAGGCCAAGCCGTGAACTTCATCAGGGCATGATTTGCAATGGTAATACCCGGAGGAGTAACACCAAGTTTATCCACTGGCTCATGGTTCTCCCACTGAACAAGCTCGACCCTCTGTTTGACGGTATTATTATCGAGGACTAGTTCCAGTGGCCCCATCTCCAGGCCAATCGGGAGAGCCTTCCAGCCAGACGTTTCACTCATTTCATTCTCAACTCCGACGATAAAATAGCTCGATATTGGAGGTCAGCGTTATTATACCAGTAAATTCAGTTATCTGGGAGATCTACACGCGAGTAACCTTGTTATCAAGATAGCAAGGGTGTTTACCGTAAAACTTGTAACGACTAAGCCTTCAGAATCTCCTTATGCCTCAATGCCCTCTCCAGTGAAGGCTGATTTTAATGAACTAAAACCGCTCTTAGAAATCCCCCACAGCTCCCTGGGAAGATTCTCTCACGAAAATATCTATCCGCCGCTAAAGAAAGGCGATTCTAGTCGCCTTATTCCATCTTTTTCCTTAGCAGCATGATAACTACTGCCAAAATGGCATAGAAGCCAGCAACGGCAAAAAGTGCGGTGTATTCTATTGGTGGTATTACATCAGTACTAAATAGGTCTCCAGCGATAATGCCTAATGCTAAGGTACTGAACCCCGTTACCAAGGCAAAAATCCACAGAAGCCAAGCCATTATTGTTGCTAGGGCTTTAAAAATCGTTGGCATTTCTCCCTCCTTCTAGTTTTTTATTCGTGCACTTCATATTACGCCTTCAATATCTCCTTATGCCTCAGTGCCCGCTCCAGTGAGGGCTGCATTTTCATCTCGCGGAATTCTTTGATGGCGAAGTCCAGGTGCTCTAAAGCTTCCTTTTTCTCTTTGGGGTAGTACTCCAGCAGTAGCTCGGCAAGCTGGAGGCGGGTGAGGGCCAGCTCCGGGCGGAACTTCATTTCAGTGGCTACCTTGATGGCTTCCTGATAGTATTTGCGGGCTTCCTCTGGTCTATTCAATAGAGCACAGGCTCCACCCAGGTGGCGGGGGATACAGGTAGGAAAGAAAATGCCCGGTGTAACCACACTTGCGCCAGCGAAGCGGTTCAGGAGCAGTTCAGCCGCCCGGCGATGGCCTGCCAGCACCGCAGCCTCCAGGAGCGGAGTATCAAACTGGGTAGGTATCTCATCTTCAACCGTGCCAATGCCGGGGCGCCTCACCACCAATCGCTCCAACATTTCTGAGACCTCGTCCTTCCGTCCCAGGTGAGCCAGCACCAGGCAGAGCACCGGCCTTACCATGAGTCTATCGTCATCCCCGGAAGCGTCCCGAAGCGCGCGCCCAAGAGCCTCAAGAGACGTGCCCAGATAAACCCGGGCCCTATAGCCAGCCAGGCCAGCATGTATGTTGGCGAGTAGAGATACCCCAGCTTCCTCACCCCGGGAGCGTATGCGCCGGGCTACATCCGTAACATCTTCAAGGCGACCATCCATGAGCGCCAGGAGCGCATCCATCGGTGTTGACACCAGCCAAAGGCCAAACTGACCCGTGCGCTTGGCCATGGCGCGCAGCTCACCCCAGGCCTCCTCAGCACGCTGTCGCCTTCCCATAGTGAGGAAGGCATAACCTACCATTTCTAATGCTGTTCCGGCGATAAGCGCGTTCACCCCAATGCGTGGACTTGCCCAAAGTTCTTCAGCGAGCTGCAAGTTCTCCTCGGCGTGCTGTGGTGCTGTGCGATACATGAGCAGGATACTACTAACCGCCCACAAAGTATTCGGGTCACCCAGGTTACGGGCCAGCTGAACCGCCTGGGCAAGGAGCTTAGCCCCCGACCGCCAACGGCCTGTAGCACACCTTACGGCCCCGAGAGCCATGTCAGCCCAGGCACGCTCTATCGTACCAGGCCGGGCATAGCGGTCGGCTCGCTCGGCCCACTCCTCCGCCTGAGGAGTGGCGAAACCGGGGCCGCCTTGTTCGGTGAGAATAGTCATTACCGCCACCGTGCAAGCCCGGACGGCTCGTGAGCCGTCACCAATAGCTTCGGCAAGGGAAAACGCTGTCGGCGCTTCGGTGTCAAGAATGCGTCTCGTTTCCACAGCCAAAAGCAAGGCATCACACAGGTCCAGCAGCAGGTCAAACCTCTTCACCTTATCGTCAGGGTCAAGGATTTCTTGCACTTTCAACGCTTGTTCAAGAAGCCTTACTGCCTCTCCATAAGCGTAGACATCCGTGGCTCTCTTGGCGGCCATCTCGCCGTAAGCCACCGCCTTCTTGAGGTCGCCACTATCTGAAGAATAGGAGAAGTGCTCGGCCAGCTCGGCGGCATGCTCCTCAAGCCGGGCCTTATATATCTCCTCCAGTGCTCTCGCCACCTGCTGGTGGAGACGGATTCGCCTCGGAGCAATAATCTCTTCATAAAGGGTTTGCCGGAAGAAGGCGTGGGCAAAGCGGTAGTTCACCACGGCTCCGGTGCCGGCGCGCTCCTCTACCACTGCCGCCTTCCTGGCATCCTCAAGCGCCTTGAAAATATCTTCATCGGACATCCCCGCTACCTTCTGCAATACCTCCAACCGGAAGTCCCGGCCGATGACTGCCGCCACCGAAAGCACCTTATTGCACCCCTCACTCAAACCGGAGAGTCGTTTACCGATGACATCCCTCAGCCCGTCGGGAATCCGCATCTCAATGGGGGTGTCGCGCGTCACCTGCCACCGTCCCCCTTCTCCACGGGTAATGGCTTTGTCCTCAGCTAAGTAGCGCACCACCTCCTGCACAAAAAGGGGATTGCCTTCTGTCTGCCGGTGCACCGCCTCGGCCAGCCCCCAGGGAACATCCTGCCCGGTGATGCTGGATAGCATCCGCCTCACCTCATCGGCATTAAGCCCCCTCAACAGGACACGGCCGAAGGCGGGGAGCCGCCTCAACTCAGCCAGGGCGGCGGAGAGGGGATGAGTCCTGTCCACTTCGACATCCCGGTAGGTACCGATAAGTAAGAGCCGCTTTCCCTCCAGGTAGCGGGAGACATGACCGAGCATGTCCAGGGTGCCCTTATCGGCACTGTGCAGGTCCTCAAGCACAATGAGTAAGGGCTGTGCACTGGCAACCTTGCCCAGGAAGTCGGTGATTGCCTGTAGTAGTCGGTACCTCTCCTCCTCCGGGTCTCCCTTTAGTCTGGGCTGTACCTTGAGCCTCTCCCTCACCTCAGAAACGATGCGGGCCACATCGGCCGCCCCGGTGCCCAACTCTTTTCTGAGCTCACTGACATCCCGACTCTGGGCATAGGTGCGTAACGCCTCAACAAAGGCAAGATAGGGCAGAGAAAGAGACCCTTCTTCATAGCAGTGGCCGACCAGCGCCCGGCCGCCCCGCAGAGAGACATAGGTTGCCAGTTGCTCGGTCAGGGCGGTCTTACCGATGCCCGGCTCACCAACTACCATTGTCAGTGAGCCCTGCCCCGATGTCGCCGCATCAAAGGCCGACTGTAGCTGGCGTAACTCCGGTTCCCGCCCGACGAACACCCTTTTGTAGAGGGGATTTTCCGCCAGTTTCGCCGCCTGCTCGGTGGAGACCTTCAGGGCTTTGCCGGCTTCTATGGTCTCCAGTGCTTTCAACACCTCGGTAGCTGAGGCAGGTCGTTTCTGCGGGTCTTTCTCCAGAAGTCGTAAAATGAGAGCCGCCAGGGGAGAAGGTAAGTCGGGTCGGTGCCAGCTGGGTGACACCGGCGGGGTATTGATATGCTGTCCGATAATTGCCACTGTATCATCACCGGTAAACGGCGGTCTGCCCGTGAGCATCTCGTAGAGCATTGCTCCTAAAGAATAGAGGTCGGCTCTGGGTGTGATTTCACCGCCCATGGCTTGCTCCGGTGGCATGTAGTAGTAAGTACCAACCATCATGCCCTCATGCGTCAGGCGTGAGAGGTCTATTGATAAGGCTAAACCGAAGTCCCCTATCGTTGCCGTCCCGTCTGTACTAAGCATGATATTACCCGGCTTGATGTCACGGTGGATAATGCCCTTTCCATGGGCATACTCCAGTCCCTTGCATACCTCACGGGTTATCTTTATCGCCTGGGGAATAGGCAGGCGGTGTTCAGGGGCATTCTTGATAAGATCTTTTACATCACCGCTGAGCATGAGGGGAAGAACTATATACGGCTGGCTCTTCTCCTCACCTATATCGAAAATAGTCATAATATTGGGATGGTCACCGAGCTTACCCATGGTCTGGGCTTCCCGGGTTACCCTCTTACGAGCAGCCTCATCCAGTTTCTCTGTTTTAATCAGGGCAAAAGCAACATCACGATCAAGCAAGGTATCATGGGCAAGGTAGACCTTCTTCTTGCCGCCTTCACCGAGGAATTTATTCACCTTATAGCGGCCATTGACGAATGAGGTAGGGATAGGAGTGGGTAGGGGTGGAGTTGAAGTAGCGGCTTGCGCTGGAGTGAGTGGTTTGCCACATTCGCCACAGTAACTCTCTCCGGGCTCGTTGACTGCCCCACAAGATGGGCATAGTGTTTGGAGAGGTTTACCGCATGTAGAGCAGAACTTGCGTCCTTTACGATTCTCGGCCTGGCAGTTCGGGCATTTCATGACTTCGCACCTCCCGCCAGAATTGTGCCTTGAGTATACGATGTGATATGCAATATGTCAATAAGTGAATTAACGTTTCCTGACGCTTTGATTATATGCTCCAAAAGGGTTACGTCTTGTGTGAACTTGATTTTAGATGTATAATCTGCGTAATAAAAAAGGCTTCATTTTAGCTTATTGACTCAATAGTGCGAAACAATACTGAACTGGGATTGAATGTCCTTGGAAAAACATATAGTTAAAGATAACATTAGTCGGGTCATTAGGTTTGAGCTTGAGTGAGGCCTCATAGGTGGTAAAGGTAAGCTAGTTTTGGAGCTTTTTGAAATTAAATGATCTTGAAATATTAAGGAGGTATATAGATGGCCACAGTCAAGACCATTAATGAAGGCGTATGGGTAGTAGAAAAAAGCGTTGCGCTCCGAACTCTGACCATTGCCGAAGGAGCTTCTCTTGCAGCCCCACAGGGAAAGAGCTTGACAATGACCGTCAACGGCATAGCAAAGGCGATAAAACCGGGCACTTATAAAGGAAAGATAGTCGTGTCAATTGTCTAATTTCTGTTCTGCAGAATAAAAAGGTTTGGGTACAGGTTAGCCGCCCATGGCATAAACATAGGCGGCTAACTGGAAAAGGGACCTGTCGCAAACGGGACGCCGCGAGTACGGTATAAGGCATCGGAATTTACTTCCGCCGACACATAAATGTAAATTTCCCACGGTTATAAAAAGAACTACCTAACGTTTGATACGACCGAATGGTAGCATGGCTATCGTAAGGGTATTGGGATATCATTCATGGGTATCGGGTTGTCATGTAAGAGAAGCAGTAATCGTTTTAGGGTGCATCCATCAGTGAGCCATGATTCCCCAAAAAGTAAAACCGCCTCATCAAAACAGAGAGGGTGGCCATTTTTTACAACAAGGCGTTTTTAAGGTAGCCCTGCACTCTTTTTTAAGTTGTTCTGATGTCAAAGGACAAGGTGAGGGCACAGATAATTTTGTTACTATTATGGTGGAACCAACGGGATTCAAATCCGTAAAGATTGGAGTTTAAGATTAAAAAGTGCAGTAGTAAAAATTGAATTAACCAAAGGACGGCTGGTGTAAGCTAATGGTGCCTATTTAATCTCAGCGAACAGCAAGCAGTGATCTGAAATATTCTTCACAAAGTTAGTCCTGGCCTCTCCAGTCCTATTGACCCAACCGTCTACTAACACCTGTGCCGGCGGAGAATCCGCCTGCAGATTGAAAGAGACATCGTCGCTTACAATGACGTGGTCTAAATTACTCATCTTCTTCCCGTCGCTACTCCAGGTATTGTCGTGAGTCTTCTGCAAGATTCTCATCCCATTCTTTATCGCTTGGGCGCCTAACTCCACAGCCTCTTTAGGGCCGGTGGGTCCATTTTTCTTCCCCATTGTATTGAGGTCGCCCATCGCAATGAGTCTAGCCTGTCCTTTCTGCTCGGGTAGTTTTTCAAGTGCACGCTTCATGCTCCATATCTTCCCAAACATGGTTTGCCGATTATTATAGGCTTCAGCATCGGTCCCGCTGTCAGTGTGAAGAAAAAGCAAATTTGTAAACACATCTGTGTTCTTCTCCAGTACGCTGATCAAACCGCCAGGGCGAAGTCTTACGTTTCCCACCTGCAGTTCTCGGCGCTGTGTGTAGAGCGTCTGGCTGAATTTGCTTCGCTTCCAGCCAACGAGGATCTCAATGCCTTGATTGGAATCAGTGAACGCAAAGTCATATGGCTGGAAATCATCGCTACGAACGAGCTTCCGAGCTGCATCCTTGGCTAGAAACTCTAGGATACCGAACACATCGGGGTCATGTCTCTTGATGAGTTGGCCAACAGCACGCACCCGCTGCGGCAAGTAGTTGAAGCGCTCAACATTCCAGACCATAAAAGAGAATCCCATAGTCTTCTCCGTCGGTTAGAGATACTTGCACGATGGTTTGTGAGGCGGTCAAGCTGTCATTCATCGCATCCCGCCATCCGTGTCTACCTTCGGAGAGTATATCAGAAAAGCGAGGCTGGAGCAAGAGCTGAATGCAGCATCGTTTCAAATGTCTTACCCGTTTTCCCGCTGACTTTAACTACGAGTTGATGTCTTTACTAGCTCTTGGTAAATGGGTTTCTTCTGATCTGTTGGTCGCAGGTTCGATCCCTGCACAGTCTACCAGCCTTAAAATGACTTGGCTAAATAGTGCATTCACTCTCTGCCCTGCATTCGTGCTAACATAAAGAAACTATGGATAAATTGAGACATGGCGCAGAGAGACTGGGCATACAACTGGGGACAAGGGAACTTTCCCTTTTTCAAGTCTATTACGAGGAACTGATTGACTGGAACCAGAGGGTTAACCTGACCTCCATCACCGACTACGAACAGGTGCAGACAAATCATTTTCTGGATGCGCTGACGGTCACGCTCTCCTGGCAACCGAAATCCCCGCAAGTTAGAGTAATTGACGTAGGCACCGGCGCGGGTATTCCCGGCATCCCCTTGAAAATCGTTTTTCCGCAGATTCAACTCGTTTTGCTGGACGCCACCACTAAAAAAGCCGGGTTTCTGCGTCATATCGTGGGGAAACTGGGACTGAGTGATGTGGAGATTGTGGTCGGGCGCGCCGAAGAGGTCGCACACCAGAACCAGCACCGTGAGCAATTTAACATCGTGCTCTCAAGGGCAGTGGCGGAACTGGCGACACTCGCAGAACTGACCCTGCCGTTTTGTGCAATCGGGGGACTGGTGATTGCCCATAAAAAGGGCGATATTCAAGAGGAAGTACAACGTGCAGAAACAGCTACCATCACATTGGGAGGTAAACTCAAAGAAATAAGGCCGGTTGCACTACCCGAATTTATGGATAACCGCTCTCTGGTGGTGATTGAGAAAGTATCACCGACACCTGAGAAATACCCAAGAAGAGCAGGGATGCCGACGAAGAAACCGCTGTAAAAACTCTAAATCCTAATATCTAATCTCTAAATAAATTCCAATACACAATCATACAATCACCAAATTGTCATTCCAACCCAGTATCATTGTACGGGTTCACCCTGATCGGATTCACCATGAACGGGGTAAACTCCGGATGGAATCCAGAATGCGAAATAATTAGACTGGATTCCCGATCAGGTCGGGAATGACACACGGATGGTATATTTTCGTACGCTATCCCGATAGCAGCTATGACAATAAGTATGATTGATTATGATTCGGCTCCAAAATTCAAAACTATTTGACAGATAACTCGAATCAAGCATAGTATTGAATGTATACCAGCCGTTTAGGCGGCTAACAACTTTAGAAAAACATGACAACACAGACAACCACTACAACTCAGCCAAACCCGGTGAAAAACAACGATATCATCCTGCGCACCATCGGTCTGACCAAACATTTCGGTAAGCTGGAGGCGGTCAAGAATCTCAACCTGGAGCTTCGCCGTGGCGAGGTCTTCGGGTTCTTGGGACCGAACGGTGCTGGCAAAAGCACTACCGTTGGCATGATACTGGGTCTGGTGGCTCCAACGGCGGGTAGCATTGAGCTTTTTGGTAGAAAGCGCGATGGCAACAGTTGGCCACTACTGCGACGTGTCGGCGCAATCATCGAAGAGCCCGCTTTCTATCCTTACCTATCTGGTTGGGACAACCTCGAAGCGCTTGCCCGGGCTATCGGCGGCATTCCCAGAAGCAAAATAACCGAGGTGCTGGAACGGGTTAATCTTCTGGACCGCGCCCGGGACCGTTACGACCATTATTCGATGGGAATGAAGCAAAGGTTAGGGATTGCATCAACCCTACTCAGAGACCCTGAACTTATCATTCTGGATGAACCTACCAGCGGACTTGACCCCGCGGGCACTAAGGAAGTGCGCGACCTGATTCCGCAACTGGCGCATGAGAGCCGCGCGGTGTTTCTGTGCAGTCATCTGCTTCACGAAGTTGAATTGGTATGCGACCGAGTGGCAATAATCAAACAGGGTGTGATGATAGCCAACGCCCCTGTTCATGAGCTTGTAACACAGGGGCAACTGCTTCAAATTAAGGTGGACGATACTGCACAAGCATCTAACATTCTGAAAAGTCTGCCATGGATAAAATCGGTAAAAGTGGAAGACGGTTATCTTATTGTTGATGCTCCCAAAGACAGCGCTTCCCGGGTCAATAAAGCGCTTGCCGAGCACAATATTTTCGCCTCCGAGCTGACGAGCCGTAATGTCAGCCTGGAGAGCGTATTCCTGCAGTTAACAGGCGGTGAGAGCGGTGATTAGACTGATTGGCGCCGAACTTTTCAAATTGCGGAAGCGCCTGATGACCAGGGTGCTGTTGTATGTCCTTATCGGTATCCTTATCATCCTGTACCTGCTGTTGCTCGCCGTATCCAAGGTGGTGATACCGGAACACGGTCCGCGTGTTATGGGCGAGATACAAAATCTGCTTGGTTTGCCTATGGCTATCCCCTTCGCTCTGTCAATTCTGTCGTCTTTCGGCAGCGTATTATCAGTCATTCTCCTTGCCAGTTCTATGGGCAATGAATATAACTGGCGTACCATCCGGACCGTACTTATCTGCAGTGAAAGCAGATTCAAATTACTTGGCGCTAAATTGATATCCGCCGGGATTCTGGTTTTCTTCGGGTTGTTGATTGGCGTAATTGCCGGATTCATTATGAGTCTGCTTACCACAGCCATCGGTGGGTATGCATTTAATTTCGATTTCGTTACCGGTAGCTATCTATGGGACCAGTTCCTGCAATTCTGGCGTACTTATTTTGTCCTGATGCCATATGTTCTGCTTGGATTCCTCTTCTCCGTAGTCGGACGTTCTGCCATGCCGGGTATTTCGCTGGGTATTGGCATCTTCTTTCTGGAGTCCATTATTACCACGTTTATGGTTCTTGCAGGCGGCTGGATTGCACATGTACCGGACTATCTTCTCTATTTCAATGTCAGGGCAATTACCGCAATGGCGGGTCTGCCGGAAGAATTTGCCGCAGGCATGGCAGCAAGTGGCGTCAGTATTCGACTACCATCACCCGAACATGCTTTCATCACGCTTGCCATTTATAGCGTGGCTTTCGTGGTGCTGGCTTTCTACCTGTTCCGCAAGCGGGACGTGACCGTTTAAGGGCTATCGTTCACAATACATTATAAATCACTGAGTTCAACCTGAGTTGCGCCCGAACCACCGTGTTGAGAATCAGCCGTTCGATGAGCCCTGACTAACGGATGTTTGGATAGATAGCGTATGACTGCCTGTCGTAATATTCCGGAACCCTTGCCGTGTACAATCCACACCCGATAATAGCCCGCCCGGAAGGCAGTGTGCAGAAATGCATCAAGCTTTGGGATAGCTTCGTCAACGGTCAGCCGATGCAGGTCGAGTTCATCTTTTAATGGTTCTATCTGAGAACTACTCATAGTGCGATAATAAGTTACTTCTTGCCCTCTGCAATTCCCTTTGCCCAGTTAGCTGCTCGCTCCAGTTCTCCTACTTTAAGTGGCCCTTTGCTACCTGTGACGAAGAAACCTTCTGGAGGCACAACCAGATTACCGCCCTTGGCTTTGAGACTGCTCGCAATGCGCTTCGCGGCATAACCGAAAATCCTCACAAATTTCGTTGTCATCCTGGTGTCGAATGCGGCTACATTGATGCCCTTCAAGGAAACCTCGGGAAGTTTATTAAGGAAAGCTTGCATCGCCTTCGTTGCCATGCCGCCTTGGGTTGGGGAACCAACAATGAAAAGGTCAAGCGATTTTAATTCAGCAGGATTTGCTTCACTCACTGGGAGCACTTTAACCTCCCCAACAATCGCACTGCCGATAGCCTTGGCAATTTTTTCCGTGTTGCCATAGAGCGAGTCATAGACTATTAAAACTTTCATACTAAACACTTCCGATGTCCCCTGACATGTTCTTCTTTCAGTCACGCTACCTTTTCAGTATAGTGATTACTGAATTAGGACCGGCGCCCGAACTGTGAGTCAGCCCGATTTTAGCTCCTTCTACCTGCCTTGGACCAGCGGTTCCACGCAACTGCGTGATTATTTCTATTATCTGTCGTGCTCCGGTAGCGCCGAGGGGATGCCCACAACCGACCAGCCCGCCATCTGTATTTACAGGGAGTTTACCACCGATATCGAAGTACCCTTCTCTCAACAGACGTGGCGCTTCACCTCGTTTACAGAATCCTAACGCCTCAACGTCCGATAGGAAAGCAGGCGCCATGGCTTCATAGACCTGAATCAAGTCCATATCTTCAGGACCATAGCCGGCAATATCAAAGGCTTGTTTAACAGCTGACTTGTTCAGACCATCCTCCGCCCCAAAAATCCCGGTAGTATGAACAGCGGCAGCGACCTGTACCTTCTTGCGCTTTGAGATAGATGACTTCAATTTATCCTCGCTACAAAGGATAATAGCGGCGGCGCCATCTACCGAAGCGGCGGCATGTAATAAACGCACCGGTAGGGCTACCGGGCGAGAATTAAGGACATCTTCAATTGTGACGTTGCCACTTTGATACCATCTTGCGTAGGGATTCAGATTGGCATTCTTGCGCTCCAGTACAACCACTCTGGCAAGGTCCTCTTCGGTAGCACCATAGTCGTGCATATATCTGATGATGCCTTGGGCATAGTTGGCTGGCTGGATGTTCATGCCCATCACAAGTTCCATCGACCTGAAAGCAGTGCTGGCGAGCAGACCCCTGCCCATTTTCTCAAAACCAACGGCGATGACGATATCATAGAGTTCCGTGGCTATCATCTGGTAACCCAGTCGAAACGCTGCCGAGGAGCTGGAGCAAGCCTGTTCTATGTTGATAATTGGTATGCCGGTCAGTCCTATCTCGGAGATAACCTGATGGCCTTTCCCGGTGCCTGCATAAACGTTACCGCAGAATGCCGCCTGGATGTCTTTCCACTCCATCTCCGCGTCATCAAGGCAATTCAATATAGCTTGGCTCCCATAATCGTAGTATTCCTGGTCGTCATATCTCATGAAACGGACTATGCCAATCCCACCGATGTAGACCTTACGCAACGCCCGCAATTCCTTAATCGATTTCATTGCATTGAACCTCTCTCTTAACTATTTACTCACCGGCTTAAATTTATGAGCCATAACCTCGTTACCTTGCTCATCTTCGCCCAACTTCTCAATAACCAACTCCACAGGCATGTTCAGTTTTAAATCCTTGAAATCACAGCCGGTGAAGTGCGTGCGCACTCTAACTCCTTCTGGTAGCTTTATCACGCCATAGGCGTAAGGGACTTTCCCTATGTAGTACGCTGTCGGCGCCTGCATGATAATACTGAAGCTGTAGATTTTTCCTCTCCGGCTCAGTTTAACCTCATCCAGTCCCTTATGCTGGCAACGAATGCAAATTTGTTTTTCCCTTTTAGGAAAGTAAACCTGCCCACAGGCGGGGCATTTGCTGCCTATTAGGCTCGGTTTCTCGCGGGGTGACTTCGGTTCAGTCCATAATCCCTCTTTTACCGGAATCCTCTTTTTCACGCTGGTAGTCATCTGTACTCCTTAACCTGCTTTGTATTTAGGTTTACGTTTCTCGCTGAAGGCTTTCCTTCCTTCCTCGCTGTTTGCTCTAGCCAGAGGCGAGGACATCTCCTGAGTGGCAATGGCGATGTCGAGTTTCAGAGCGGAGGCAAGGTCTGTCTGCATACCCTCGTTGATACACCTTTTAGCTATTTTCAAACCATGCGGCGGAAATTCGAGGAGTGCTCTGGTAATTGCTTTTGCTTCGCTCATTAATGACGCTACGAGAACGACCCGGTTAACCAGTCCGATGCGATAAGCTTCATTGGCATTAATTTGTTGAGCTAGATAGAGCATTTCTTTAGCTCTGCCTGTTCCGACCAGACGAGGTAGTCTTTGCATTCCCCCTGCCCCGGGGACTACACCTAGTCTCAACTCAACCAATCCGAACTGAGCCGTCTCAGAGGCAATGCGTAAATCACAGCACAGTGACAGTTCCAGTCCGCCTCCGAGACAGTAACCACTAACAGCGGCAATGGATAATTTGTTAGAATCTTCAATCTTTTTGAATTGGTCTCGTGAGCTTGGTCGGGATACTCCAGGTGGCAATTGCTCCCTCACATCGGCACCAGCGCTGAAGCATTTTTCCCCACCCGTGATAATTACTACCCTGATACTGGTATCTCGCTCGATATCATCCCAGATTTCTTTCATCTCGGCTTGCATCCGGGTATTGATGCTATTGAGCTTATCAGGTCTATTCATGGTAACGATAGCGAGCTCCTCTTCTTTTTCATAGAGCATAGTTTCAAATGCCATAACAAAGCCCTCCCGAAATGCCGTTACGATATCATACTGAAGCCGCCACTGACGCTGAGGGTCTGTCCGGTAATGTGCTTGGACACATCAGAAGACAGGAAAATGCAGGCTCTTGCCAGGTCGATGGTTTCCCCCAGTCTATGCATCGGATATACTCTTAGCGTCGATTCCTCTCTCCTCTTAAATTCCTCCTCACTCATTCTTGTCTTTCTTGCTTCCGTGCCCCGGAGATTTCTTTCTGTCTGGGTGGCTCCAGCCGAGACTCCATTAATATTTATGTTATAGGGGCCAACCTCCTTGGCAACCGCTTTTTGAAAAGCAATGATGCCACCTTTCGCGGCGGAATATGCTGCCATATTGGGTTCCCCGACTCTTCCTGCATCGGAAATCATGTTCACAATTTTCCCGTACCTCCTCTTAATCATGTCCGGAAGTACTGCCCTGGTACAATTGAAAACTCCATAGAGACAAAGGTTCACCGTATAGTCCCAGTCCTCTTTGTCTGTTTCAGCAAACGGGCGAGGCATCTTGCCGGCTTCCCAATTTATACCTCTACCGGCGTTATTGATGAGGATATCTACCTTGCCGAACTCATCCATCACCTTTTTATACATGTCGTTGACTTCCGCCTGTTTATCTACGGAAGCCTTAATTGCTAAAGCTTTAACACCGAGCGCTCTAGCTTCCGCTGCCGTTTTATCTGCCCTTGCTATGTCTATGTCGTTGACCACCACGTTCGCACCTTCTCCAGCCAAGGTCAACACGGTCATTCTTCCGATTCCTTCACCTGAGCCAGTGACTATGGCTATCTTTCCTTTCAAATCCAGATTCATAGCCAGTACCTCCTTATTCAAATAAAGACTACTCAACTACGCCTGCTATTACCAAGTCGGCAATCGCCTTGTCAGATAGACCGAGAAGTCCCTTCAAAATATGCTCATTATGTTCGCCCAGCAAAGGGGCTCGTCGTAGTTCATAAGGCGATTTCGATAGTATGTAAGCCGGTCCCACTGAGAAATACTTCCCAACCTCCGGATGCTCAAGCTCCCAGTAGAAGTGGCGGTGCTTCAATTGGGGGTCAGACTGCCACAGGTCCTCGCCGGTCTGCAGGGCACCAGCCGCTATCCCCGCCGCCTGCATAATGGTCTGCACTTCTTTGGGCGAATAATTGATTGTCCATTCTTCAATCAGATGGTTCAGTTCATCCTCATTTTCCTGCCTGTTATGGAGTGTAGCAAACCTGATGTCGTTGGTCCATGCCGGATTCCCGATAACCTTACAAAAGCTTTGCCATTCCTCATCGGTGAATACGGCAATAGCACACCATTTTTCTTTGCCGTGACAGCGATAAGCGCCGTGAGGAGCCGCATAAGCATAGCGGTTACCCATTCTATTTGCCACTCGTTGGTTCAGAACATAGTCCAGAATAAGAGGCGATATGAATTGCACGGCATTTTCATACTGGGATAAGTCAATAAACATACCTTTGCCAGTACGACGGCGGTAATCGAGGGCGGACAGGATGCTTAATGTGGAAAAGAGAGCAGCAATATAATCTGTATGCACTCCAAAATCCAGCGGCTCTTGGTCGGGCCACCCCATAATGTGGCTGAATCCCGATAGTGCCGTTAGCTGTGGACCAAAACCGGGATGATTGGTGTACGGACCAGTCTGTCCCATCATGCATGAGCTGAGCATTATAATATCGGGCTTTATCTTCTTCAATTCCTCATAGCCCAGCCCCATCTTTTTCATTACCCCACCGGCGAAACTTTCGATGACAACATCGGACCGGGCGATAATCTGCCTGGCAATTTCTATCCCTCTGGGATTAGCCAGATTCAAAGCGATGCTTTGTTTACCACATCCGAACAGGTTAAAGGCGGCGGCGCGATTCTCCCCTCGGATATCATCCTTGTAGGGTGGAAGCGAGCGCTGTCCGTCAGGCCGGCTCCTTCCCTCTATTTTTATTACTTCCGCACCCCAGGTGGCGAGAGTTTTAGTGGCTGTCGGGTTAGCGACATACCAGGTGAAATCAGCTACTCTTATTCCGTCAAGTGGCTTTTTCTTCAGGTTTTCTATCAAGCTATTTGCAGTTTGTTTTGATGCCAATCCTTTCGCTCTGACGATGCCCCTCTCCTGTTCCAGAATTTCCCGATTGTGTTCTCCTATGAGAGGAGCGCGGCGTGTTATTCTGGGAGGGGCTTCGGTTGTCCTGCCAAAAGCGCCGGGGTATTTAATCTTGGTGCCCAGTTCAGGATGCTCCAGGTCAACCCAGTAATTCCTGGCAGCAAGCTGGACGTTGTTAACTATGTCAGAGGCAGTGCCTACCGGGAAAAGAATGAGGCGGCGCTTTACTGCTCCATCCAGAAGTTCGGCTTTAGTGTGCGTCATGAAGAATTTTGTGGTTGGCTCTGCCAGATGGTCAAATACTTCTTTAGTAACAGTGTTCTGGTCATATTTATTCCAGTTATAACTCTTGATAAAGTCATCGGCCATGCCTTTTTCGTCCATCCATTTGACAAGGGCTTTGCTTTGATTCACCCGGGCACCACCAGAGTAGGTCCACATAACATAACCGTCCATACAGGTCCATATCGACTTAATGCGGACGTCAGGTCGATAGTAAATAAAACCTCCTCCGCGCTGATGTATGGTTTTCTGGAGATACCATGTGATAACGGGACGATAGGAGATTGTAGCTACCGCCGCCTGAATTGAAACGTCAATGTGTTGTCCGCATCCAGTCATCTGCCGATACGAGAGAGCTATCAAGGCTCCGATGGCAGCTTCTGCGGCAGCCTGAAGGAAGGCTTGCGAATGGTGGCTTACTCGGACAGGAGGACGGTCAGTATCGCCCCACAAGTACATGTAGCCACCTATAGCCCAGGATACGATATCCGAAGTCTTATAGTCCTTGTATGGTCCCGTCTGTCCGAAGGGTGTAATAGAAACCATGATAATGCCGGGATTTGAGCCCTCCAGTGCTGGATATCCCAGTCCAAGTTTATCCATGTAGCCGGGAGGAAAAGACTCGATTACAAAATCAGCGCTCTTTACCAGCTTCTTAAAAGTCGTCTTGCCCTCGGCAGTCGCAATATCAAGGGCTATTCCTCTTTTGTTGGTATTGAAAGCCCACCAGAGGAGACTTTTCTCAGGGTCAGGCTCGTCGTGGTAGAAAGGGCCTATGTTTCGGGCGGGGTCACCACCTGGCTTCTCAATCTTTATGACGTCAGCGCCGAGGTCTCCCAGTAGCTTACCGCAGAAAAATCCTTTTTCATCGGTCAGGTCTAAAACTCGATAAGGGCTGAGCATACCTTCCAGTTTTTCCTTCACGACCATACTCTAATCTCTCTTTTCCTTGTATCGCATTACGGATTCTATCATACCACTATAAATAGTTTCCACACTGATAAACACAATGGCATAAATCTGGTATCTTGGTGATTTGTGAATGTGGCACAGCCTAACAACATCTGTTGAAAATCGCGGCTAAACGGACTTGATTAGTGTACCTGAAATGCGAAATTATTATACACACTGCCGCCCGAGACTATCGCGAAGACGCTCCAGAAGCCGGTGATATTCTTATATTAATTAAATTATGCGGCGACTTATGCCTTACCTTTGCTCGTTATTTGAGGCGTCATAATGGATGGTGTTACCGATACCAGCGATACCACCCCAGTGAAGACCACGTCGTACACGGACACTCAATCCCCAGGTCGTTGAGATGATGGTACCATCTGCCTGAAAGCGTGTGTAACCAGTTGTAACATGTGCCTTGTTACTTGACTGGTGAATCACACGGTCGTCATGACGCGTGAGTGAAAATGAATAGGCTCCAATACCATGTGGGGCGACTCTCCCCCTAAACTCCGAAAAATCATAAGAACCTGGCTGGACTTTCTCAATATTGTTTACTCTTATCCGACTCACAATCCCTTCATTACGGTATAAATGGTCGATAGCCTTCACGTTAGCAGTGATATTTGGATATAGAGTAACCGACTTACCTAGTAAGCCGCGGGTGCTATCAAGAAGCTGCGAATCGCTATAGCTCCAGCCTTCCATCCAGTCATGTTCATGTTTGGCGAACATATAGCGAGTTTCCGGGTACTGGACGCCAATCCATTCAGTGGGAGTGAAGATAGTCGAAGCGAGCTGTAAACCCCAGCGACCGCTATTATTGGTCACGACGTACAAGCCATCGCAGACCATAAGTTTCGTGCCGTTTGCGCCGTGACAGCTGTACGACATGGTCAAGCCCGCTCGCACAGGGTCGGAGGTGTGGGATTCAACACCCATAAACAGGTCGAATGCGCCTTTAGGTAGAGATTTTACATCCATCGACTTCGGAGGCTTTTTAATAAGGTCTTCCGCGCTATCGACTACAACTACATCAGTCCCCTCTATTGAAGCGTAAGGAAAGTGCATCTGTGCTGTCATCCCCTTGAGGTCACGCTTCTGGAGTGCCGCGAAGTAGCGAATCAGGGTCGTCATGCCCATAGAAATCGATTCCTCATACATCAGCGGGTAGCGGTGGTCGAAGATTGCTTTCGCCTTCAGTTTTTTAGCTTCTTTTGTGAGTTCTGCGTCCTTCATTGCTTCTCCTTTATGAAATATATTCAAGTAAATGAAACACGTTTGAATAGCGTACGGGCAATAAGTTTTTCCAGTATAAGACTGCCTGTAAGGGATGTCAAGCGAAAGAAACTGGTAGTTACAGGCGGCAGGTTTCTATAGCGTTTTCACACGGGCAGGAATGGCTAGTGGGAAGGGAAAACGAGTAATTAAGAATAAAATAGGTTCAGCTTTTGTATTTTCTCATAACGTAATGTCAGGAGCAGTTTCTATTTCCCCTCCCACATACTCGATTCCAGAAAAGTTGCCAGATTAACATTCTGATTGGTTATCTTGAGTTTGCGTCGGATTTTTTCCCGGTGGCGGTTTATGGTAGCTTCAGATACATTTCGTATCCCGGCGATTTCTTTGGTGCGCATTCCGTTTCGAATCATATTGCAGATGGCAATTTCGGTCGGTGTCATCGAATGGTAGGAAAGAGACAGCCGGCTGATGAAAGGAGAGGTAATTTCCTCCAGGTTATTTTGTAGCATCTCCAGATATTTTACCTGTGCCGCTGGTAGTTGCATTGCCAAGCTATGCAGAATAGGCATCAGTATTTTTTCGACATTCATTTTTATGTCCCGGTGGATTTCCTGTTTTTCCTGCTCAATTCGGGCAAGAATTACTCGCAGAGCGGTGTTGGACTCTTGAAGGGCTTGTCGTTCCAGAGTCAATTGTCGATTGGTCTCCTGCAATTCTAAATCTGATGATATCCGTGTAGCAATAGTTCCGATCTGCTCTGCCACTGCGTCCAGCAAAGCACGTTCCTCTTTCATGAATGGACCTTCGTCAGACGGCGGGCGTTCTTCAAGATAGAAAATGTCACATTCTCCTACCGGATCGTGATACATATAAATGCGTGACGACTGCCGCCAGTTAGTCACTTTGAATTTATCGCTGATGTAAGATTTTCCCTTATACAAGATCCGTGCACAGGTAATCTCCGGATATTGCCAGGAATAAGGTAAAAAATTTACAAGCTCATTGAGGAGGCTATCAAGAGAATACAGGTAGCGCTCAGCTAACTGGGAGATGCCGTAGAGACAATTCAGCTCTTTGATGCGCTCCCGTAAAGCTATCTCGACCTTCTCATGGTCAACTTCACTGGGGAAAGGAATACGCCACAACAGAGCGATATCTTTGGAGGGAAAGGGCAGTGGCTTTTTATCTGGTGGATAACTTTCCATCTAATTAGTCGAAAATTGCCTATTTATCATAGGCATTATATGTGCATATATTGCGTATTCACGTTAGTTATTCTATCTAGTAATCTAAAAATAGTCAAATAGATACATCTCCGTTCGAAGGAGGTTAACATGCCGCCCAAAACACTCGACCAAATCATGGAAGGACGCCGTAGTCAACCGAATCAACTAATTGAAGTGCTTCAGGATATTCAGAAAACCTATGGTTATATTTCCAAAGAGGACATGCAATCTGTGTCCCAGGAACTCGGTGTGCCGGTTATTGAAGTCTACCGGGTAGCCTCATTCTATAAGGCTTTTCGACTAAAGCCTTCCGGAAAGCATGTTCTTACCTTGTGTATGGGTACAGCCTGTTATGTACGGAGCGCCCGTCTTCTCCTCGACCAGGCTACAGGTCAGCTTGGGGTTAAACCCAGAGAGGTAACTCCAGGCGGTCTTTTCTCCATTGAGCACGTTAATTGCCTGGGTGCTTGCGCGTTGGGACCTATTGTCGAAGAAAATGGAACCTATCATCATCATATGACACCAGGGAAACTCCGTACCCTGATTGAAACCCTTCGCCGTCAAAAATTGGAGGATAAAGAAAATGTCCAGGCTTAATAGTGCCCGTGAACTGGAACACTTACGCGAGCACTTACGCGAGAAACGGAAAGACATAACTACCACGGTGATGGTTTGTGGAGGTACCGGTTGCCAAGCATCTCGATCACGCGTGCTTATTAACGCCGTCAAAGAAGAGTTGACACGACTTGGATTGGAAGAAAGGGTAAGACTGTGTGCGACCGGATGTCATGGTTTTTGTGAACAAGGCCCCGTCGTTGTTATTGAGCCTAGCAACGTATTTTATTGTCATGTCTCGCCAGATGACGCTTTCGAAATTGTCTACCAGACCATTATGAATGGAAAGTTAATTGACCGATTACTATATGTAGATCCCACATCCGGTAAGAAAGTCCGGACCCAGTCGGAAATCCCTTTTTATCGCGCACAAGACCGGCAGATACTATCCCAGAATCTCATGATTGATCCATGCTCGATTGAGGATTATATCGTGGCTGGTGGATATTCTGCCCTTGTCAAAGTACTGAATGGAGTAACTCCAGAGCAGATAATAAAAGAGATTAAGGCGGCGGGATTGCGGGGACGTGGTGGTGGCGGTTTTCCAACCGGACGTAAGTGGAGTGAGTGCTGGGAAGCTCCCGGGGACGAGAAGTACGTAATATGCAATGCAGACGAAGGCGACCCTGGAGCTTACATGGACCGTTGCGTACTCGAAGGTAATCCGCACTTGATTTTAGAAGGCATGATGATCGGTGCCAAGGCTGTCGGCGCTCGTAAAGGATATATTTATGTCCGGAATGAATACCCCCTCGCGGTGGAGCATTCGCGGATTGCAATTGAGCAAGCCCGCGAGCTCGGACTCCTCGGTGATAACATACTGGGCTCGTCTTTCTCTTTCGACATGGATATCGCCAGAGGTGGTGGGGCTTTTGTCTGCGGCGAATCAACGGCTCTTATGGCTTCCGTAGAAGGTAAAGTCGGTGAACCTCGCCCGAAGGACGTACACACAGTGGTAGATGGTCTTTATCACAAGCCAACTACCCTCAATAATGTCGAGACCTGGGCTAACGTTCCCGCCATAATTTTAAAAGGTTCATCATGGTTTGCTTCTAAGGGAAGTCAAGGAAGTAAGGGCACTAAAATCCTCGCACTCACCGGACGCATCAAGAACACCGGCTTAGTAGAAGTGGCAATGGGTATGCCTATAAATCAGGTAGTGTTCGATATCGGCGGTGGCGGGGTTAACGGTAAGCAGATAAAGGCCGTCCAGATCGGAGGGCCATCGGGTGGGTGTCTACCAGTGGAAAAGTTTGACCTTCCCGTTGATTTTGATGTTCTTGCCGAAGCTGGCTCCATGGTGGGTTCAGGCGGTATGGTTGTGATGGATGAGGAGTCTTGCATGGTGGATGTAGCTAAATATTTTCTGACCTTCCTACAAGATGAGTCGTGCGGTAAGTGCCTGCCCTGCCGGGTGGGGGTGGGCCGAATGCTTGAGATAATTGGAGAGATCACTGAAGGCCGTGGCAGACTGGAGCAACTCGATCTCCTGGAAGAGTTGGCTGAAACTGTTTCTCAGACTTCCTTGTGCGGGTTGGGGAAGACTGCACCGAATCCGGTACTCACCACCCTCCGCTATTTCCGCCCGGAGTACGAGGCGCACATAAAAGAAAAAAAGTGTCCGGCTGGTGTATGTAAAGCTCTGATAACCTATCAGATTGTCCCGGACAGGTGTAATGGTTGCGGAGTCTGTTTGCGAGCGTGCATCCACAAGGCTATCACTGGCAAGAAACAAAAGTCTCATGTTATCAATGCCCGACTCTGTCAGAAATGCGGCATCTGTCGCAGTGAGTGCAAGTTCGATGCAATTCAAGTCGTCTGAGAAAGTGAGGAAATATCAATATGCAACAATATGTCAACGTTAGCATAGACGGAGCTATTATTCACGCCGTCAAAGGGACCAGTGTGCTCGATACTGCTATCGAATACGGAATCTGTATTCCACATCTATGTCATGTCCCTCATCTGTCTGATATAGGCGCATGCCGTCTCTGCATCGTCGAACACTTGGTTGACGGACGTTCTAATGTCACTACGTCCTGTACCCTTAATGTGCAGGAGGGTATGATGATATTGACCAGTACGGACAAGATACGTAAATTTCGCCGCAATCTTGCGGAACTGCTGGTAGCCCAGGCTCCCAACTCCCGCGCCATTCAGGACATTGCCGTGCGCTGTGGAGTTAAGGAAGTACGATATCCATTTCGGAACGAAGACTGTGTTTTATGTGGTCGTTGCGTGCGGGTTTGCGCCGAGGTCTGGAAGGCTAACGCGAAAGGCTTTGTCGGACGAGGCAAAGAACGTCACGTGGACTATCCCTTTGGTATCCGCCCAGACTTCTGCAAGCAATGTGGAAGCTGCATCCAGCTTTGCCCTATGACCATCACTCCTTGTGACGGGCCCATGAAACCCGGTGAGGAGCGCCTTTGTGGAAATTGTGAATCGCAACTTATGTTAGCTGACCAGACACCGGGTAGCTGCATATGGTGTAAACTGGGCGAGAGCTTCGCCTGTGGACGTTATGCCTAGAAATCTATAGCGGATACTAGAGGCGTAATGGTAAAAGGTCGTGTAACGCAATCCAAAGATTATAACTGATTTTCCTTCCTCGTAATGTAAAATAGAAAACCGTTACATGAAAACCCTACCACATTTGGCAATTCCCGGTCCACATGAATGATGCGTATCTAATTTCACATTTGCCACTTCCCTCTCTATTTCCCTTGTCGTAGCGTGTTGCCAACCGTTCCTAACCGTAGTAGAATTAGCATATAATTCAGATTCAAAACAAGCCCCCGGACGGGGAGGAGTACTATGGAGACAGGTACCTGGAAAGTTAAAGTTGGGCTTGCCCAGATGCTCAAGGGCGGGGTCATTATGGATGTCGTCACGCCGGAACACGCCAAGATTGCCGAAGCGGCAGGCGCCTGCAGTGTGATGGCGCTGGAGAGAGTGCCGGCGGATATCCGCAAGGCGGGCGGCGTAGCACGTATGTCCGACCCCACCGTCATCGAGGCAATTATCAAGGCGGTTTCTATACCGGTCATGGCGAAATGCCGTATCGGGCACTTTGTGGAGGCTCAGGTTCTGGAAGCGCTCGGCGTGGACTATATCGATGAATCGGAAGTGCTGACACCGGCGGACGAAGCGCATCATGTCTGGAAGCACGATTTCAAGGTGCCTTTTGTCTGCGGTTGCCGCAATCTGGGGGAAGCCCTGCGACGGCTCGGAGAGGGCGCGGCGATGATACGCACCAAGGGTGAAGCGGGCACAGGTGATATCGTCGAGGCAGTGCGGCACATGCGCGCCGTTCAGGATGAAATCCGCAAGCTGACGAACATGCCGGAAGAAGAATTGATGGCGGAAGCTAAAGAACTGGGCGCGCCGTTTGAACTGGTTCAGGAAGTGCGCAAGTTAGGTAAACTGCCCGTGGTCAACTTCGCCGCGGGCGGTGTCGCGACTCCCGCTGATGCCGCACTGATGATGCAGTTGGGCGCCGATGGCGTCTTCGTCGGCTCTGGTGTTTTCAAGTCGAGCAACCCGGAAGCGCGTGCCAAAGCCATTGTCAAAGCTGTCACGCACTATAAAGACCCGAAGATAATCGCCGAGGTCTCTAAAAATCTCGGTGAAGCCATGCTCGGACAGAGCGTCAAACAGATTCCTCCCGAGGAACTCCTGGCAGGCAGAGGTTGGTAGCATGAAGATCGGTGTCCTTGCCCTGCAAGGCGCCTTCGCAGAACATATTGCGGTCTTGCGGAAACTGGGCGTGGAGGCGGTGGAAGTGCGTCTGCCGGAACAACTAGAGGGATTCGACGGGCTGATTATTCCCGGCGGCGAAAGCACCACCTTTACCATCTTGATGAAAGCCTACCAGTTCGCGGATGCTATTATTCGTCTGGCAAAAAATGACTTTCCAATTTTCGGCACATGCGCCGGTATGATTGTCCTGGCTAACGGCGTCACTAATGACGGTGGTGTGGAACCGGTGGGAGCTATGGCAATCAAGGTCAAACGCAACGCCTTCGGACGGCAGGTAGATAGCTTTGAAACCGAGCTTTCCATACCTGTACTCGGCAAAAAACCGTTTCCCGGCGTGTTTATCAGAGCGCCCCGAATTGAATCGGCGGGTAAGAATGTTGAAGTCCTGGCGAAACTAGACGACGGCACGATTGTCGCCGCGCGTCAGGGCAAGATACTCGTCACGTCTTTTCACCCAGAACTGACCGACGACACTCGATTGCACAAATATTTTCTGGATATTGTCTCGGGCAAACAGTGAGCTTGAGACAGGGAGGTAGTGTTGCAGAAAGTCATCACCGATGACCTGGAAGCGTTACTGGACATCTTACCACCTCAAATTCGACAGGCTCTCTACGGACAAAAAGATTTCCGTGAACTGCTGGAGGTCGTCCTCGACCTGGGGAGAACGCCGGAAGCCCGCTTTTTAGACCGGGAAATCATTCTTGCTCCCGCGGAAATCAACGAACAGGACATCGAATACATCACCTCACGCATCAGCGTATTTGGAGAGGACAACCGGGCGGGTATCGAGCGCACCTTGCACCGCATCTCCGCTATCCGCAACCGCAAGGGGCGCATTGTCGGGCTAACCTGCCGGGTGGGCAGAGCCGTCTACGGCACCATCAAGATTATCGAAGACCTGGTCCAGACCGGACAGAGCATCCTTTTACTGGGAAGGCCGGGCGTGGGTAAGACCACGATGTTGCGCGAGGTCGCCCGCGTTCTCGCCGATGATTTCGGCAAGCGGGTCATTATTGTCGATACCTCGAACGAAATTGCCGGCGATGGCGATATTCCCCACCCCGCCATCGGCTCCGCCCGCCGTATGCAGGTGCCCACACCAAACATGCAACACGCCGTGATGATTGAAGCGGTAGAGAATCACATGCCTGAAGTCATTGTCATCGATGAAATCGGCACCAGTCTGGAAGCACAGGCAGCGCGGACCATCGCCGAGCGCGGTGTGCAGTTGGTAGCGACCGCCCACGGTAATACGCTGGAAAACCTGATGATGAACCCCACCCTCGCCGACCTTATCGGTGGAATACAGTCGGTGACGCTGGGTGATGAAGAAGCCAAACGGCGCGGCACCCAGAAATCCATTCTGGAACGGATGTCTTCGCCGACTTTCGATATTCTGGTCGAGATTCAGGAGCGGGACAAGGTTGCTATTCACCGTGATGTGGCATCCGCCGTGGATGACATTCTGCGCGGCGACCCGCAGGCTCTGGAAATCCGCCGGCTTGATGAGAAATCCAGCGAAGTAGTTGTGGAACATATCAAACCTACCACCGATGTCCGCAAACCGGCACGCAATAACAAGCCGGAAAACCGGGATATACAGGCGCCACGGCTATACCTCTACGGCGTGAACCGGGGACGTCTGGAACAGGTGGCAAGCGATATGCAACTGCACCTGCACATCGTCCCGGGCATTGAAGACGCCAGCCTGCTGGTGACATCCAAAAAATACTACCGACAGAAACCGCAGAGAATCAAAGACGCGGAAAACAGAAACCTGCCAATTTACGTCTTACGCGGTAATACGCCGGCGCAGGTGCGCCAGTTGCTAAGCTCTTTATACCCGGTGGAAGTCACCGAAAGGGATAACTCATTCAAGAGCGCGCTGGACGAGGCAAAGGAAGCGGTGGAGGCAGTCAAGAACGGGCAGGAAAGCGTTGAATTAAGCCCGCAGAGCGCCTATATCCGCCGCCTCCAGCATCTGGTGGCAGAGAGAAATGGGCTGTTTTCCCAGAGCACCGGCAAAGACCCGAACCGACGGGTGAGGATTTTTAGAACTTAGTATCCTGAAGAGGGAAATGTCCTGGGAACAGGTTAAAGAAATCCGCACAAGGCTCTCCCGCGAAACCGGTACCATCATTAAGGACTGGGGCGGGAAGCTCCCTGTCGCCCTCATTTACCCGAACTCATATTACATCGGCATGTCCAACCTGGGAATTCAAGCAATCTACCGCTTCATCAACGAACGCCCAGATGCCGTCTGTGAGCGTGTTTTCCGGGAACCATCTGATGAAGAAGCTCTTTCGACTTCGCTCGGGACAAGCCTCGCGATGGAATCCCAGCGTCCCCTCACCGACTTCGCTGTGCTCGCCTTCTCCATAAGCTACGAGCTTGACTACTTCAATGTCGTGCGGATTATGAAAGCCAGCGGCATACCAATCTACGCTAAAGACCGTGACGAAACACACCCGCTGGTCATTGCCGGTGGACCGTGCATTACCGCCAACCCCTTGCCCCTCTCCCCATTCTTCGACTGTTTGTGCATCGGGGAAGCGGAAGCTATATTACCTGCAATGCTTCCCGTGGTGATAGAAGGCAGCAGCGAAAACAGGCAGGAGTTACTGAAAGCGCTATCAGAGATACCCGGTGTCTATGTGCCGCGATATAAGCAAGAGACTATCGCACGACAGTGGCTGGCAGACCTCGACAGTTTTCCGGTACACTCAACTGTTTTAACTCGCGACACGGAACTCGGCGATATGTACCTGATTGAAGTCCAACGGGGCTGCAAATGGGGATGTCGCTTCTGTCTGGTGAGTTGCACTTACAAACCCCTACGATTCCATTCGTTAGAAAGCTTGGTTGAGCAGGCGAAAGCCGGACTGAAATTGCGAAGGCGATTGGGATTAATGGGTCCCACAGTCACCGACCACCCGCAGATAGAAGAGTTAGTCGCGAGATTGCATAAAATGGGCGCAGAGATTTCGGTCAGTTCGCTCCGAATCAAACCATTACCGCTGGCGATACTCGGTGAGGTCATCAAAGGCGGGATGAATACTGTTGCACTGGCGCCGGAGGCAGGCTCACAGAGGCTCCGCACCTATATCCACAAGGGCATCAATGAAGATGACATCCTGAAGACGGTGGAAAGGGTCGCCGGGCAGGGCGTGAAACAACTCAAGCTTTACTTTATGATTGGCTTGCCCACAGAGACGGATGAGGACATTAACGAGATGGCGCGAATGGTGATAAAATGCAAGGAAATACTGGACAAACATCTGATAGGCAGTCGCATCACGCTTACCATTGCGCCATTCGTCCCAAAAGCAGGCACGCCTTTCCAGCGGCAGGGCATGGAATCAATGACGGTATTGAAACGCCGGCTCTCTCATCTCAAGAACCTGTTACCGGAGAAGGGCATCAGCGTGAAAAATGAAAGCCTCGAATGGAGCGAGGTACAGGTAGTGCTATCACGCGGTGACGCAAAGTTAGCGGAGGCACTGGCACGAATGGACAAGGTATCGCTGGCGGAATGGTCACGGGTGATGAAAGAAGCTAGTCTTGATACTGACTGCTATGCGCATACAAAGTGGGATGAGAAGCAAAAATTGCCGTGGGGGATGATTGAAACTTAGATTAGATATTAGGCATTGGACATTAGATATTTTAAGGAGGTTACAATGGGTTATTTTAGAATCATGGCAGCAATCCCCGGCTTTTTCCTGAGCGCTTTCATCCTGATGTTGCTCTGGAATGCTAATATTGAAAAATTTATCCCGGGGACACCCGATATCAGCTACGTAAAATCAATGCTCGCCACCATTACATTGTGGTTAGCAGTCGCGCCTCTAGCAGCAGTGGGGAAGAAGTGGTGGTAGGTTTCCTTTTGTCATCCTGAGCCCGTCGAAGGGTTCCCTTACATATCACAGAGAGATTCTTCGCTACGCTCAGAATGACAGGTTAGATGTCTTTTGCGTACTTGACTGCATTCTGGAAGACGGGAAAACCATCGCCGTGTTTCTTTGCTCTCAGCCGTGTCCACTGCGGGTGCTGGGTGCCGAGGATGTGGCGTTCGGGGTGTGGCATCAGGGCAAACACCCGACCTGAGTCATCGCAGATACCAGCGATATTATTAATAGAACCGTTTGGATTGCAGGGATATCCGGCGGTACGGTCGCCTTTTTCATCCGTATAATAAACTGCGATATTTTTCTCAGTAATAGCGGTCAGGTCGCCCATCACCTTGCCTTCACCATGAGCCACGGGGATATACATCTGTTCCATACCTTTTGTAAAGATGCAGGGACTCTTCCGGTTGACACCCAGATAAACCCAGCGGCACTCAAATTTGCCGGAATCATTGTTGGTGAGCGTCAGCGGCGGCGCCTGGCCTTTCTTGAGTCGGGGCAGGATACCTGCCTTCATCAATACCTGAAAACCATTGCAGATACCCAAAATCAGCCTGCCGTCATCAACGAAACGCGTGACTTCTTTCCCCAGCTTCACTTTCAATTCGTTCGCCAGCACCTTACCCGCGGCGACATCATCACCATAGGTAAAACCGCCGGGAATGACCAGAACCTGGAAATCGAAGAGATTGTATTCTTTGCGGATAAGCTGGTTGATATGGAGTGTCGTGACTTCAGCTCCAGCCTGCTCAAAGGCAAACACCGTTTCGCCGTCACAGTTTGTGCCGGGTCCGCGCAGTACCAGAGCCCTGACCTTGCCTTTTGTCATCTTACCAGCGCAGTGGCTTTTGCCATGCCTCCTTTAAGTCTGCTACCTTCTCGCTCAAGACCTTGCTATCATCTAGTCCGATGACTTCAAACCGATTAGATTTCTTCACTTTCCCAACCTCTGCAAAGACGGCGCCCTTCATCACTTTTTCGAATGCCGTTTTATTCTCCGGAGCAATTTCCACGATGAACCGGCTGTTCGATTCTGAGAAAAGAATGTAATCATCGCGGGTAATCTTTTCCGCGAGTGGAATCGCTTTTACTTCAATCTTCGCGCCTAAACCGCCGGCAAACGCCATCTCAGCCACGGCGACACCGATCCCGCCCTCACTGCAATCGTGGCATGCCTTGACCAGTCCTTTTGTAGTCGCCCTACTCAATTTCTCCATTGCCGCTTTTGCTTTCACCGGTTCAACTGTCGGGACACGATTCCCGGTGTAGCCACGCGTCAGGTAATATGCCGAACCACCCAATTCATTCTTTGTTTCCCCGACCACGTATATGCTATCGCCAGCTCGTTTGAAATCCATAGAAACTGCACGTTTTACGTTGTCCATAACTCCGAGCCCGGAGACAAGTAATGTATGCGGAATCGAAATCAGTTTGCCTTCGTATTCAAATTCATTATATAGACTGTCTTTACCGGAAACAAAAGGTGTGCCGTAGACGGTTGCCATATCGTAACAGGCTTGTGCTGCCCTGATCAGCGCGCCGAGCATTTCCGGACGGCGGGTATCGCCCCAGCAGAAATTATCGAGCAAAGCTACCTCTTTCAAATCTCCCCCTACCGCGATAATTTGTCTTAACGCCTCGTCGATTGCGCTTGCCGCCATCCAGTAGGCCTCGATTTTACCATACTCATGATTTATACCATTGGAGATAATCGCGCCTTTATTCGAAGCCAGCACCGGACGGATGATTGCTGCATCACCGGGACCATCATTGCAGACACCGACCAGCGGTTTCAGAACACTCCCACCCTGCACTTCATGGTCGTACTGACGGATAACCCATTCCTTACTACATACATTCCAGGTGGCGAGAATATCTTTCAATGACTTGCCGAGGTCAGCGGGTTGTTTAAATCGTGGCTCGTTGTGGCGAGATGGTTTCCAGACAGCTTTCATCTGCCATTGAGGTCGTCCATCATGGAGAAAACCCATGGTCAAATCGCCAACCTGCTTACCCTGGTAGAGCAAGCGAAGGTGTTTATCTTTTGTGAACTCGCCGATAACCGCCGCCTCGACATCTTCTGAGGCAAAGAGCTTCAGGATTTCATCGATATGTTCCGGCGGAACGGCGATAAGCATGCGTTCCTGTGATTCCGAAATCCAGATTTCTGTATAGGAAAGCCCCGCATATTTAAGAGGTACTTTTTCCAAATTCACACGCACACCGGTATCCGCACCCACTTCACCCACCGCCGATGACAGACCACCACCGCCGACGTCGTGGATGCGGCGGTACAGACCACGGTCGCGCGCCTGAAGTAGAACATCAATCATTTTTTTCTCAACAATCGCATTGCCTATCTGCACCGAAGTAAAGGAGTGTTCACCGGAGGCATCGGTCAATTGCTCCGAGGCGAAGGTAACTCCGTGGATGCCATCGCGTCCGGTCTTACCACCAACAACGACCACTAAATCACCAGGTTTTTGCAGACCTCTTTGCGATTTTTCCTTGGGCATGATACCCAGCGTACCACAGAAGACAAGCGGATTAGCCAGATAGTTTTTATCAAACAGAATAGCGCCATTAAGAGTTGGGATACCGAGCCGGTTACCATAGTCCGCCACACCGGCGCGTACTCCCTTAAATATTCGGCGTGGATGAAGCACACCTGGTGGTAATTTTTCGTGTGGGAAATCGGGCGGGGCAAAGCAGAAGACATCTGTATTGGCAATGGGTTTAGAGCCCAGCCCGGTTCCGAGTGGGTCGCGCACCACACCGCCGATTCCTGTCGCGGCACCACCATAGGGTTCTACCGCCGAAGGATGATTATGCGTCTCCACCTTAAAACATAGCGCCCATTCATCATCGAACTCGATGACACCAGCATTATCCATAAAGACAGAGAGACACCAGGGCTTATTCAACTCCTGTGTAGCTCGGGCGACTGTGCTTTTCAAAAGGTTATCTATAATCTGGCTATCGTAGGTGATTTTTGCTTTGAAGGTCTTGTGGACGCAGTGTTCCGACCATGTTTGCGCCAGTGTTTCCAGTTCCACATCGGTGGGATTCCTGCCCTGTTCGCGGTAATATTCAAAGATTGCTTTAAATTCAAGTTCATTGAAGCCGAATTGTTTCCTGAGTTCGGCGAGCTTTGCTTTACCGGCTTTGAGCAATTCAATGCGATTCAGCTTGAAATGATAGCGCGGATTTTCCGCGAACTTATAACGCCCCGAGGGAATGGTATGCTGGATAATGGGATTGACGAGGAGCTTGCCAGAAATCTCAGCCATCTGCTTTTCGGTCAATCTGCCCTGAATCACATATCGCTTTGCCGTCTTGATGGCTTTTACATCCGTGATGCCGAGGTCACGGATTGCCTTCATGGCACTCTCTTCTACGGGGTCGACGACGCCAGCATTATAAGCGACTTCTATGTCATGAATATTGGCTTTCTTTTTGTTCCCGATGGAGGCAGAGTTGTAAGAGTAGTCCTGAGTCACCGGGTCAGCAAGAAGCTCACGACAGATACTCTCCAGTTGAACCCGAGTGAGATTTGCATCCAGATAGTAGACGTCGGTGACAGAAGTAGAGGTGATAGTTTTAATACCGAGGTCGGCAATATCTTTGACCAGCCCGAGACCACGGGCATCAGGGATGTGGGATTTCAGCCGGACTTC
>Ga0299912_10000527_pt1 | contig 32346 bp, 23 predicted proteins | sample RVTome_2_FD_207667 | JGI IMG/M metagenome (GOLD analysis project Ga0299912, IMG submission 207667) | Soil microbial communities from uranium-contaminated site in the Upper Colorado River Basin, Wyoming, United States - RVT95D214 (version 2) ... | reverse complement strand
CGCTGCGTCAGGGTTTCCCCCATTGCGCAATATTCCTCACTGCTGCCTCCCGTAGGAGTCTGGACCGTGTTCCAGTTCCAGTGTGGCTGATCGTCCTCTCAGACCAGCTACCCATCGTCGCCTTGGTAGGCCTTTACCCCACCAACTAGCTAATGGGACGCGGGCTCATCTCTATCCGGTAGCTTCCATGGAGAGGCCACCTTTGCCGACAGACCCAAAGGTCCGCCGGGTTATGCGGTATTAGCGCACCTTTCGGTGCGTTATCCCCCGGACCGAGGTAGATTACCCACGCGTTACTCACCCGTGCGCCACTGTACTCCCCCGGCGAACCGGGGTTTCTCGTGCGACTTGCATGTGTTAGGCATGCCGCCAGCGTTAATTCTGAGCCAGGATCAAACTCTCCAGTTGTATGGAGTATTTCCCGCACTCTTTTCTCACTATTTAGTTTTCAAAGAGCAAAGTCGTCTAGATTGAATTATAGACAATTTTGTGCCGCTGTCAAGGGGATTTTTTCCAGGCCCCCCGCAGCGGCAAATGTCTTTTTAACCTATCCCCGATTTCCTGTCAAGACCAGGACCCAGATTTTTTCCACCCGCCTCTTTTTAGGAACCCTCATTATTTTTTCGGTAATAAATATAATGCCTTATCCATAAATATCAAGCCCCCCGGGGAAAGACCGTTTTCCGTTTTCAAAAATATCGTCGCGCCGGCGTCCCGCCCGCCAACCTTTAATACTTAGCGTCTTAGCGCCTTTGCGTGAGCTTCCTTTAATCGCCCCGCCCCAAATTTCCCCTCTCCCCCCGGGGGAGAGGGCTGGGGTGCGGGGGGTAAAATTTTTCACGCATTACAGGTGCGCCCAAGGCTCAGGAGCCACTGCCGGGCACTCCTCCCGCCATCTTTCCCTATCGGCAATCCGCCCAGATTCTTAAAAATCTAGGGCGGGCACTCCCACCCTCTAACTGCCCTAGAAAATCAGGCCTATTGACTCTCTATAAGGGCACAGCCTGCTGTGCCCTTACTGGCCCAGCCTGAAGAGGCCTACCCCAGGAGATAGAACCGTCCGCCCCCGGCCAGAAATCGTCATGGGTAACGGAAGAGATAAGATACCTCAAGGTCTTTAATTTCTCTAACCTCTCCACCTCTCTTTTTTAACATATGTTCAGATTTTGCCACAAATCTCGGTTGACATGATTATGCCTGGCTTTTAAAATAAGCTCTCCCCACCGCGCCTCGCCGGTGGAAAAAGGGAACAGATGGCTTGGTCTGGCTGACAGTTTCAAGCAATAAGGAGGCGTTATGGACCTGATTCGCTGTGTGGATTGCAAACATTTTGAACCGGACCCGGCCTCGCTGCGGGAGGGAAAATGTCTCCACCCCCAACCCTGGGATGGGGATAAAATGCAATTCGCCCGGGACGAGCATCAATGTGCCAACTATGATTCTCACGGGGGAAAACGCCATATCTCCTCCGAAGAAGCGGAAGAGCTGAAGAAGTTTCCAGGATATTAGATTTTTAAGCGCGGGCGTCCCTGCTGCTGGGGCGGGCGTCTCGCCCGCCAATCTTCCTCCCTCAAACCTCAAATTGTAGCCCCAGGCTTTAGCCTGCATAAGGGCGGACCCAGGTGTTCGCCCTCTTTTCCCCCTTTTCTCTTGGGGGGCAGTGGGAATTTTTCTGGCGCCCCAGGCCCCCCGACACGCCAGCGGTAAAGCCTCCCACATTTCCTTTTCCGTTTAGGCCCTCTGTGTTATCATCACCCTCAAAACAATGGATTTCCCTAAAGCAGTTACTCTTGATCTGTTTGCTCATCTGTAACCCTTGGAAATAGTGAACTTTTTATCCTGGTGCGCGGCGCCCACCCTCCATTAACTTTTAACCTTGAACTTTGAACTTTGAACTTTGAACTTTTCTAAGCAGGAGGCCGCTTATGGATACCCTATCCTCCCTGGAACCCATCTTTAAGCCCAAGAGCGTGGCAGTCATCGGCGCGTCCACCGCGCCGGGGAAACTGGGCCACGATATCCTCGCCAATCTCATCAACGGCGGCTTCGCCGGGCCTATCTATCCCGTCAATCCCAAGGCCGACGAGATTCTGGGACTCAAGGTTTATAAATCCGTGGCCGAGGCCCCCGCAGCTCCGGAGCTGGCGGTGGTGGTCATCCCCGCCCGCCTGGTACCCGGCACCCTGGAGCAGGCCGCGGCCGTAGGCGTCAAGGCCGCGGTGGTCATCACCGGCGGCTTTGCCGAAGCAGGCGAAGAAGGCGAACGCCTCCAAGAGGAGTTGGCCCAGGTGGTGCGTAAGACCGGCATCCGGGTCATCGGCCCCAACTGCCAGGGGGTGAACCTCCCCCACCACCAGATGTGCGCGTCCTGGCCGCTCATCACCGCTAAAGGGAAAATCGCCTTCGCGTCGCAGTCCGGCACCGTGGGCGCGGCCTTCCTGGACCTGGCCGCGGCGGAGAAACTAGGGGTGAGCGCCTTTATCAGCCTGGGCAACCGGGTGGACGTGGACGAAGCCGAGGTCATCAGTTACTTCAACACCGACCCCCACACCCAAGTGATCGCCCTTTATCTGGAAGGGGTGAAACGGCCCTCCTATTTTCTGGATGCCCTCCACGAGGCCCAAAAACCGGTGGTCATCCTCAAGGCGGGGCGCACCCGCCGGGGCAGCCAAGCCGCGGAGTCCCACACCAAGTCCCTAGCCGGCACCGACGCCGTCTACGACGCTCTCTTTGAGAAATACAAGGTTTACCGGGCCGACACCCTGGAGGAACTCTTCGATTTCGCCAAGGCCCTGGCGTATCTCCCCCAGCCCCGGGGCCCCCGGCTGATGATCACCACCTCCTCCGGGGGCGCGGCCATCCTGGCCATTGATGAGGCGGAAAAATGCGGCCTGGAGACCCCGGACCCCAGCCCCAGCCTCAAAGAGGCCCTGCGCCAGATGGTCCCGGCCCACTGCCCGGTGGGCAACCCCGTGGACCTCACCGGGGACGTCATGGCCGACCCCTCGCTCTACAAAAAGGTAATGGACGCAACCCGCACGGAGTTCGACACCCAGGTGGTGATCTTCGGGGACCCCATCCCCGGGGCCTGCCAACAGGTGACTCCGGGGGCCTCGGAACTGGTCATTTTCCTGGGGGGCGCGGAAGTGGAGCGGGAGGAACGGGAAAAGCTCTACACCGCGGGCATTCCGGTGTTCCCTACTCCAGAGCGGGGCGTCAAAGCCTTATCCCAGTTCTTCCGGTTTAAGGCCCCCGCAGCCACGCCTGCCATCGCCCCCGGGGCGATCCCAGGAGCTCCCCCCCAGGCCCCGGGTTTGGAACTTATTCCCGCGTTCGAAGCCGCGGTGATGATGTCCAAGGCCGGCATTCCCGCGGCCTCCGCGCCTTTGGCCGTCACCGCGGACGAAGCCGTAACCCTGGCCCAAGGCTTCGGCTACCCGGTGGCCCTCAAGGTGGCTTCCCCGGATTTCCCCCATAAGACCGACGTGGGGGGGGTGTATCTCCACCTCCAGGAAGACGCCGCGGTGCGCACCGCGTTTAAAGCCATCCAGGCCTCGGCCTATTTCTTCGACCGGGAAGCCAATATCGAAGGGGTCACCGTCTCCCCCATGGCCAAACCCGGGGGACTGGAGATCATCCTGGGCATCCTCACCGACCCCCAGTACGGCCCCGTCCTCATGTTCGGCCTGGGGGGCATCTATGCGGAGATTTACCAGGACGTGGCCTTTTGCCTGCTGCCCGCGGAGGATGCGGAACTGACGGCCATGATCAAGAAAATCAAGGGCTACCCCCTCCTGGCCGGTTTCCGGGGCCTCCCCAAACTGGATACGGAGGCGCTGCTCCAGGCCATGAAGGCCCTGGCCCGGTACGCCTTCAAACACCCGGAACTGGACCAAATCGAACTCAATCCCCTGCTGCTTTACCCAAAGGGCCTCTTCGCGGTGGACGTGCGGATTTTTTCGAGGGTGTAGGAGAGATTTGGGGGTGGGGGGGGTTAATATGGGGGGGGGGTCACGCCCGCCCTACAGGTCCCCGCCCTCCCCCAAACCCCCTCCCAACCCCCGCATAAAGGTGAAATGTAGTGGCGAACCTTGTGTTCGCCTTTAAATCCCGGGCAAACTAAATATAAAAGAAAGAGATCATGATCACTGCTTTGCTGCTTATTGATATTCAAAACGATTATTTCCCAGGCGGGAAAATGGAACTGGAAGGCAGCCTGGAGGCAAGTTTACGCGCCCAAGAGATACTTTCTTTTTTCCGGGAAAGAGGCCTGCCGGTGGTGCATATCCAGCATCTGGCCATCCGCCCGGGAGCCACATTTTTCCTGCCCGATACCGAGGGGGTGAAGATTCATAAAAACGTGGAGCCCCTGCCGGGGGAGATCGTATTTCAGAAAAACTACCCCAACAGCTTCAGGGACACGCCCCTGTTGGATCACCTCCGGGAGAAGCAGGTGGATCAGGTGGTGGTCTGCGGCATGATGACCCACATGTGCGTGGATGCCACCGTCCGGGCCGCGTTCGATTACGGCCTGGAAGTCACGGTAATACAAGATGCCTGCGCCACCCGGGCCCTTACCTTTGGAGATCAGACCATTCCCGCGGCGCAGGTCCACGGGGCATTTTTGGCGGCCTTGGGTTTTATTTATGCCAAGGTCGTCAGCACCGGAGATTTTCTGGCGAGCTTCCGCTAGTATTTTAAAGATTGTGGAACTGGCGTCTCGCCTGTGCATTGCAAAAACATAGGCAATGCAAATGTTTGAATAAAGAGAGGTGATAAAAATAATGGCCAATGAAACAGTTCAATGTCTTCTCAAAGCTTCTGAATTGGGTGATGATGGGAACTGCATTATTCTTAGGCGCCTGTGCGCTTTTTGTGCCATACCTTGCAGAATTTATAAAAAGGAAATGGTTCGCCCCTAGCATGAAAATAAGCTTTTCTCAATCCAATCCTTTCTGCCATTTGACAAAAAGAGGAGATGGTTCGCCTGTATATTATTTTAGGTTCAAAGTTTTAAATATAGGTAATTCTCAAGCAAGATTTTGCGAATCAGTTTTAAATGAGCTCTGGCTTGCTGATGTGTCTGGACAATTTATTAAAGAACTTAATTTTTCACCAATAAATTTAAATTGGAGTGGTTTAGGGAAACAATCTGTTGATATAAATCCTGGAAGAGATTTTTTTTGTGATATTGGGCATATATCAAGCCCTCAATTTCAAAAAGAAAACGAGATGTCAATTTTTTATGAGGATAATCAAGGCTTAAAATTTTTCTTTGAAACGCCTTTTAGGTTCCATTCTCAACCTGACTGTGTCCTCCCAGGCAAAGCGAGAGTTAAAATTAGTCTTTATTGCGAAAACGCGCCTAATGTTGAAAAGTATTTTGAAATATCATGGTCTGGTAAATGGAAAGATAATGAATCTGATATGTTTAAAGAATTTGTAATTAAAGAATAACTAATTAAAATCAGTTTAATTTTATGAATAATTTAGAATTCTTCCGCCTCCAGACCCGGGAAGAAGTCCTCGCCCTCTACCCCCGCTTTGCCCCCGTGGGCATGGAGGAGGTGGACCTGGCCGCGGCTTTGGGGCGGGTGCTGGCCGCGCCGCTGCCCGCGCCCGAGGACGTGCCTCCCTTCCCCCGGGCCTCCATGGACGGTTACGGGGTCCGGGCCGCCGACACCTTCGGGGCCAGCCCCGGCCTCCCCCAATATTTCCAAATCACCGGGGAAGTGCTTATGGGCGCAATACCGGAGCGGGGCATCGGCGCCATGGAAGCCCTGCGGGTCCCCACCGGGGCCATGCTCCCCCCGGGCGCGGACGCGGTGGTCATGCTGGAATACACTGCGGAGCATCCCGACGGCACCCTGGAGGTGCGCCGCTCCGTGGCTCCCGGAGAAAACGTCCTCCAGCCCGGAGAAGACGTGCGTCAGGGGGAAGTCCTCTTTCCCCCCGGCCACCCTCTCCGGCCCCAGGAACTAGGGCTTTTGGCCGCGCTGGGAGTCACCCGCGTCCCGGTTTTCCGCCGCCCCCGGGTGGCTATTTTGTCTTCCGGCGACGAGATCGTGCCCATCACCCAAAAACCCGCACCCGGCCAGGTCCGGGACAGCAACGCCTATCTGGCCGCGGCCCAGGTGGCGGCATGGGGCTGCGTCCCCGCGCTCCGGGGCATTATCCCCGATGATTTTGTCGCGCTAAAAAACGCCTTGTCCGCGGCCCTGGATGAAGCGGACCTAATCCTCATCTCCGGCGGCTCCTCCGTGGGCGCCCGGGACCTCACCCTGGAAGCCATCAAGGCCTTGGCCGGTGCAGAGGTCCTGGCGCACGGGGTGGCCATACGCCCCGGCAAACCCACCATCCTGGCGGCCATAGGCGAAAGCTCTCCTCTACCCCTTTTAGGCCTGCCGGGGCATCCCGCGTCCGCGGCGGTGGTCATGGAGGTGTTGGGGAGACCCTTGCTGGCCCGGCTGGCGGGACTGGGGGACTCGCCGACCTGGGGCCGGGAGGTGGCCGCGCTCCTCTCCCGGAATCTGGCCGGGGCCAGCGGCCGGGAGGACTACGTGCGGGTGCGCTTGCGGGCGGAAGGAGAGACCCTCTGGGCCGATCCGGTCCTGGGTCCTTCGGGGCTGCTCTCCCCCCTGGTCAAAAGCGACGGCCTGGTGATGATTCCCCTGGGGGTGGAAGGCTTGGTCCGGGGTGAAGCGGTGACGGTGCGGCTTTTTTCTTAATGTTGTTGTGGGGGGAGGGCCAGGGACTAAAGACGGGCGAGGACGCCCGCCCTACGGGTCTCTGCCCTCCCTCAAAATGCCCCTTCCCGGTAATCTTCCCTTCGTAGGCCCATTCGATCTTGGCCATTAAGTCCTCCACCGGGCAGGGCCTCGCCGCCTGTCTAAGGAAAAACCCGGGAATTGGCACAAAGTCAAACTCATCCACGGCCGTGGGGCCGGGGTGTCCAGGGCATTCCTGCTTTTCGGGAAGCTCTCACCGGGGAGCGCTTCCAGGCCGGCACTCTAAGGGGTAGGTGATCGGGGATGAGGCCAGGAAAACCCAGGCACCGACTGCATTTATCCTTGAATATCTCTTTAGATTAAGCTAAATTTTGTTAAGGGAAATGACTTCCGGGGATGGTTTATTAAAGGCAAGGCGGGGGAGGAACTAGTGTCCAAAAAGCGTTTTGAAGACCCCAAGTGGGCTGCCAGTCAGGCCCTTATCCTTGATTACAACTATTGCATGGCTGAATTTGTGGGGGAGCAGGGCCTGAGTCCCCAAGACCTGGAGGACCTGGCCCCCCGATTGGCCGCGGTCCATGAGGAACTGGGAAACAACCGCCGGACAGGACGCCTGGCCTTCATGGACCTGCCTTATCAGCAGGAAATGCTCCCCGCGGTCCAGCGGGTGGCCAAGCCCCTCTTGGAGTGGTGCTGGGATTTCGTGGTCCTGGGGATCGGCGGTTCGGCCTTGGGGGCCCGGGCCTTGCACCAGGCCCTGTGCCACCCCCAATTCAACCGCTTTCCCTTGGCCCGGCGGCAACACCGCCCCGCGCTCTGGGTTCTGGACAACATCGACCCCGATAACTTCCACGGCATGCTGGACGGGCTGGAGTTGCGGCGCACCGCCTTTAATGTTATAAGCAAATCAGGGAGCACCGCGGAGACTCTGGCCCAATTTCTCTTCGCCTATCACCTCCTCAAGGGCCGGCTGGGGGCGGCCAAGGCCCGGGAGCGCTTCGTGGTCACCACCGACCCGGAGAAAGGAAACCTCCGGCGCCTGGCGGCCGAGGAAGGCTTTCCCTCCCTGAGCGTCCCTCCCCAGGTGGGGGGGCGATTCTCAGTCTTAACCCCGGTGGGCCTCCTGCCCGCGGCCATGGTGGGAATCGACGTGGATGAACTCCTGGCCGGGGCCCGGTTCATGGACCAACGCCTAAAGGCCGCGAAATATCAAGACAATCCGGCCTATCGCCTGGCGGCCCTCTATTATTCCTTTGCCCTCAAAGCCCGGAACATCCTGGTGATCATGCCCTACGCCACGGCCTTGACGGGGATGGCGGATTGGTTCTGCCAGCTTTGGGGCGAGAGCCTGGGGAAGAAGCTGGATCTAGAAGGGCGGGAGGTCTGGGCGGGAACCACGCCGGTGAGGGCCGTGGGGGTTACGGACCAGCATTCCCAGCTTCAGCTTTACATGGAGGGGCCCCAGGATAAGTTGATCACCTTCCTGGAAGTGGGAAAATTCCAACACCGTCTGGAGATCCCGGATCTCTTCCCGGAAGTGGAGGGCTTGCACTACCTGGGCGGCCATTCCTTGAAGGACCTCCTTCAGGCGGAACAGATGGCCACCGCTTATAATCTCCGGAAGGCGGGCCGGCCCAATCTTACTTTGCGCCTGCCGGAGATCAACGCCTTCACCATCGGCCAGCTGATCTACCTGCTGGAGGTGGTGACCGTGGCCGCGGCCTCCCTTCTGGGAGTCAACCCCCTGGACCAGCCGGGGGTGGAAGGGGGCAAACAGACCACCTACGGTCTCATGGGACGGCCCGGATTCGAGGCCCAACGCCGGGAGATGGAAGAGGGACCGCCAAGAATGGAGAAGTACCGCATTTCCTGAAAGCCATGAAACGCCTTAAATTCAGAGCTTCCTGGTGGCCCCCGGGGAAAGACCTCCAGACTTTCCGGCTGGTAAAATTTTTCTCCCTCTCCAGTTTCGTGGTCATCCTGGTGTTCACCGTCATCCTGACCCTGCTTTTGACCCACCGGGCGCAACGCCTGGCATTAAAAAAGAGCGAAGACTACACCCGGCTGCTGGCCTCCAACCTCAACCACCAGGTCTTTCAGCTCTTCGTGCTGCCCACGGCCATTGAGAAACAGGGGCGCATCACCATCGCCGACCCGGAACAATACCAGCGCCTGGACGCGGTGGTGCGGAACACCATCCACGGGTTGCATGTGGAGCAATTGAACATCTATGACCAGGTGGGGGTCTTATCCTACAGCACCAGCAATATTACCCTGGGGAAAGATTGCTATGAAGACCCGGGGGTAAAAAAGGCGCTCTTCGGGGAATATTATTTTGAATTGCCCGGCCATAACCCCTTATGGAGCATTCTCTGGCAAGGCTCCGGTTCCCAGGCCCACCGCCTCAAGGCCTATATTCCCTTCCGCCTGGAGGAGAAGCTGGGCCCCCAGGTGGGGCCGGTGGTGGGGGTCTTTGAGATTACCGAGAACATCTCCCAGGATCTGGCGGAGATCAGCCAGTTCCGGCTGATCATCCTGGCCACCCTGGGGGTGATCATGGGCCTCCTCTTCCTGGTGCTGCGCCAGATCGTCAAACAGGCGGAAGTCATCCTGGAGCGCCGCCAGGATGAACAACGGTCCTTGGAGGGCCAATTGCACCAGGCCGAGCGCCTGGCCGCCCTCGGGGAGATGACCGCGGGGGTGGCCCATGAAATTCGCAATCCCCTGGGGATCATCAGTTCCACCGCGGAACTTCTCCGGGAGCGCCTGGCCTGCTACGAGCCCCAGAACCGCCTGGCCCAGATCATCGTGGAGGAGGCCAACCGCCTTAATGACAAGGTTACGGAATTTCTGGATTTCTCCCGGCCCCGGGTCCCCCACCTCCGGGCCTGCGATCTGGAAGGGGTGATTGACCGCAGCCTGGAATTGGTGCAACCGGAGATTGAGCGCCTGGGGATTACCGTCAGCCGCGAATATCACTTGAACGGCCATGCCCAGGCCGCGGACCCGGATCTTTTGCATCAGGCCTTTTTGAATATTCTGCTGAACGCCATCCAGGCCATGCCCGCGGGGGGCCATCTCACGGTGTCTGCGGTCCCGGGTCCCCGGAGCCAGGGCGGCGAAATCCGCTTTGCCGACAACGGCCTGGGCATCGACCCGGAGACCTTGAAAAAGGTCTTCAACCCCTTTTTCACCACCAAGGAGAAGGGGAGCGGCCTGGGGCTGCCCATTGTCAAAAGCATCATCGAGAGCCATCAAGGAGCCATTAAGATCGACAGCGTTCCGGGGACAGGGACGACGGTGACCATCAGCCTGCCGGAACTGAAAGCGAAGTAAGAGATTGGGAGATTGCGCCAGGGACTATTGAAGTTCACTAAAACCGAAAACCAGAAACTGAAAACTAAAAACTAAAATGGATACCATCTTAGTCGTTGACGACGAAGTCAATTATCTCACGGTCATGGAGGCCCTCCTGGGAGAGGCCGGCTACGAAGTGCTCACCTCGAGCAGCGCGCCCGAGGCCCTGAAGATCATGGGCAGCGCCGATCTGGACCTGCTCTTGACGGACATGAAGATGCCCAAGATGAGCGGCATCGAACTCCTGGTAAAATCCCACCACCTTTATCCCGATCTGCCGGTGATCATCATGACCGCGTTCGGCACCGTGGAAAAGGCGGTGGAGGCCATGAAGAAGGGGGCCTTTGATTACATCCTCAAGCCCTTCAAAAACGAAGAGATCCTGTTGACCATCGCCAAGGCCCTGGAGCACCGCCACCTTATTCTTCAGAACCTCATGCTCAGCCAGGAGCTGGAAAAGAAATACGGCTTCCCCAACATCGTGGGCGACAGCCGGGTGATGCAGGAGATCCTGGCCCTGGTGAAAAGGGTGGCTCCTTCCCGGGCCACCGTGCTGGTCACCGGGGAAAGCGGCACCGGCAAGGAACTCATCGCCCGGGCCATCCACCAGTGCAGCCCCCGGGCGTCCAAGACCTTCATCTCCGTGAACTGCGCCGCGCTCACCGAAACGCTGCTGGAAAGCGAGCTCTTCGGCCATGAGCGAGGCGCGTTCACCCACGCGGTGGCCATGCGCAAAGGCCGCTTCGAACTGGCGGACCGCGGCACCCTCTTTCTGGACGAAGTGGCGGAGATGTCCCAGGCCCTCCAGGTGAAGCTCCTGAGAGTGCTCCAGGAGATGGAATTCGAGCGGGTGGGGGGCACCCGCACCATCAAGGTGGACGTCCGGGTGGTGGCCGCTTCCAACCGGGACCTGAAAGAAGAGGTGGAGACCGGGCGGTTCCGGGAAGACCTGTTCTACCGCCTCAACGTGGTGCATCTCCATATGCCGCCGCTCCGCCAGCGCCAGGAAGACATACCCCTGCTGGCCACCCACTTCATGCACAAATACGTCCAGGAAAACCTCCGGGGCAAGATGCGCATCACCCCGGAGGCCCTGCAATTGCTGGGTCAATATCCCTGGCCGGGCAACGTGCGGGAACTGGAAAACGTCATGGAACGCGCGGTCATCCTCTGCCACAATAGTCTCATCACCCCCCAGGACCTGCCCAAGGACCTGGTGCCCGCGGCCGCAGAGAGCACGCTGGAGATCGACCGCTTCATCCCCATGCACAAGCCTCTCAACGAAGTGCTGGAAGAGATCGAGGAACACATGATCCGCCGGGCCCTGGAGCAAAGCAACCAGGTCCAGGTCCGGGCCGCGGAAATGCTGGGGATTACCAAAAGCCTGCTGCAATATAAATTAAAGAAATATCATCTGACCACCTGACGTAGGGTGCGCCCTGCGCACCATAATATTGCCAAAGGGATACAACGGATTCCATGAAAGGACTGACGATAACAAAAGCATCGTTTCATCGGTTTAAGAAATTCCCTGACATGGAAATTCAACTAAAATCCGGAGTTTCTCTTCTTGCTGGTGGAAATAACTCTGGCAAGACATCAATCCTTCAGGGCCTGGCTATATGGGAATTTTGTAGAACCGTCTTAGAAACAGAGCGCGGGAAAAAATCACTTTGTATAGGCCCAAAGAGACAGGGTGTCGGGATAGGCGATGACGACTTTACTCCTATCAACGTACCATCGTTGAAGCATCTTTGGACTAATTTGCGAACCCAAAAGAAAAACGAACGCGATGGATATACCCTTTGGCTTCGTATTGACTGGACCTATCAGAAGGCTGATCGATACTTGCAAATAGGGCTATCTTTGGTAAATGATCGCCTATTCATCAAGGTCTTGGATACCAATGCCCAGGAGAATGAGCCAATCCCAAGGCTTGCTTATGTCCCTCCATTTGCTGGGATAGTCGCAAAGGAACCAAGGTATACGAAAGCAGCTATTCGTGCATATATTGGACAAGGTTTAGCTGGGGCAGTTCTTCGTAACATAATTCTCGACCTTTACATTGCTAATGCTAATAAAAGGACAGACGAAAAGAAAGCAATAACCGGAACAAAACTTAGCAAAGGCTTCCTTAAGAAACTGCGGGACGAAGATCCCTTTGAAAGACTCCAATCTCTCTTACAAAAGGTCTTTTTCTGTGGTTTAAGAATAGGCGATTTCAATGACTTATACCACACATACATCAGAATAAATGAATTTCGAGGGGAAATCAAAAAAGGTCGCTTTCAGCCTATTGAAAATTACACTCCCCGCGATCTAATGGTGGAAGGAAGTGGGTTCTTACAATGGCTCAACGTTCTAGCTTTAGCTCTCGATCCTGAGATAGATCTTGTTCTTCTCGATGAGCCAGATGCACACCTTCATCCTTCTCTTCAAGAAGTGCTCTTATCAGAACTAAATAAGTTGGCTAATAATTTCAACAAGCAAATACTATATTCGACACATTCTCCTGAATTGATTAAATACCAACCACATGACAGGGTTATTAATACTAACGATTACCATCCCAAATATCTCAATGCTCCAGAACAGAAGGTTTCGCTTTTGGCTGGCATTGGTGCTGAATATACTCCACGCCATGATGATGTTAAGAAGAAAAAGAAGATTCTCTTTGTCGAAAATGAATCAGATTTCAATCTATTGAAAATATGGGCAAAAACATTAGGACGACCTCTGCCTGAGGACAATTTCGTTCCTTGGCCTTCGGCTAGCCGCCACAAAGAACGAAAAATTATTTTCCTAGAGCTAAAGAAAGATTTGCCCAATCTTGTTGCATTATCATTGGTAGATCGTGATGATGAAGCAAGAGGAACTGTCGATAAGAATCTTTTTGATAAAAGTGTTGATAAAAATAACAAAAATGGCTTTTTTGCCCGTAAATGGCGCAGGCGTCATATAGAAGGATACCTACTTCATCCTGACCCGATAGCAAGAAAGGCAAACCTTTTGGGTCCAGATATTGTGATTAATTATATTTCTCAGCAATCATCTCTAGATATTTCAGGTAGATACATTGCCCAGAATGAACCACCGACTTTTCTACAAGCAGATGCTAAGGATATTATTTCTGATATTCAAAGGAGGTTTTCGATATCAAAGTACGATATCGGCAAAGAAATGAAAGACCTAGAAATTGCTCAGGACGTAAAAATCCTCATCAATGATATCCATTCGTTGCTCGGTTCTTAGCTAAAAATTTCTTTAACTTTTGGCTAACTCGGAGGCGCAGTGAAACCCGAACAGTTCCCCGAAGACATCCGCCATCATCTAATCCCCGCGCCCACTGGCGACATGGTGTACCGCTGCCTGGAGTGCGGCGGGGAGCATGGCATCGAGGAGCTGCTCTACACCTGCCCGAAGTGCCGGGGGCTGCTGCTTTTAGAAGACCGGAACCAGTACCTTCTCCGGGAATATCCCGGCACCTTCTGGCGGCGGCTCTTCGATTACCGGAAGATGCTCAATGTCCCGGCTTTAAAGGGAATCTTTTTATATTACGAACTCATCGCCCCGGTCATTCCCCTGGAAGACATCATCTACCTGGGCGAGGGCCATACGCCCCAGGTGGCGGCCAATGATAGCCTCCGGGAAGAGGTGGGCGCGGCCTTTTATTTCAAAAACGACGGCCAGAACCCCAGCGCCTCCTTCAAGGACCGGGGCATGGCCGCGGCCTTGAGCTACCTGAATTTCCTGGTGCGCAAGCCCGGCGCGGGCAAGATGCTCGCCATCTGCGCCTCCACCGGCGACACCTCCGCGGCCGCGGCCCTGTACTCCGCCTACCTGGGGGAGCAGGTGGCCTCCGCGGTGCTGCTGCCCCACGGCAAGGTCACCCCCCAGCAACTGGCCCAGCCCCTGGGGAGCGGCGCGAAGGTATTGGAGATTCCCGGCGTCTTCGACGACTGCATGCAGGTGGTGGAGTCCCTGGCGGACCACTACCAGGTGGCCCTCTTGAACTCCAAGAACTCCTGGCGCATCCGGGGCCAGGAGTCCTATGCCTACGAGATCGCCCAATATTTTGATTACGAATTGGAAGATAAGGTGGTGGCTGTGCCCATCGGCAACGCCGGGAACATCACCGCCATTATGCAGGGATTTATCAGGCTCCAGGAATTGGGGATCATCGGCGAACTGCCCCGGGTCCTGGGGGTCCAGTCCCGCCACGCCAACCCCGTTTTCCGTTATTACCTGGAGCCTGATAAAGCGAAGCGGGTTTTCAAGCCCGTGACCGTCCAACCCAGCGTGGCCCAGGCGGCCATGATCGGCGCGCCGGTGTCCATGCCCCGGGTCATCCGCCTGGTGGACGAATACACCCGCCGGGCTGGGGAAGGGAGCGTAGCCGTGGTGGAGGTCACGGAACAGGAGATCATGGACTCCATGCTCTTAGCAAACCGCCACGGCCATATCGCCTGCACCCAGGGGGGGGAATCCCTGGCGGGTTTCCGGGCGGCCATTAAGGAGGGTTTGCTTGCCAAAGACGAAGTGGGCATCCTGGACGCCACCGCCCATCACCTGAAATTCATCGGCTTCCAGCAGATGTACTTTGACGACACCTTCCCCCCGGAATTCGAGGTCACCCCCAAATCCGAATATCAGAACCGGCCGCATTTGTTGAAGCCCCGGACCAGAGACCCGGAAAAGAAGACCCAGGACCTGGCGGAGCAAATCGCCGCCCTGCTGGGCCTGACGCCGAAGGGCGGTTGAAGTGAATTGAGGGGAGGGCCGGGGGAGGATAGTTGCCAGTAATCCGTAATCAAAATCGAAAATCACGACCAATCTACCGACTACTGACTACGGCCAACTGATTACTGATCACTGATCACTGCCCCTTAGCCCCCTCCACCACATCATACCCAAAGACATGGATAACACCTATTTTGACAATTACTGTTTTGTCTGCGGCAAGGACAATCCCCGGGGATTAAAGATTGCGGTGCGCTACGACGAAGGAGAGATGGCCGCGGCCACGGAGCTTAGCTTACCCAAGGAGTTCCAGGGCTGGACCGAGGTGATCCACGGGGGCATCCTGGCCACCCTCCTGGATGAGATGATGGCTCATGCAGTGTGGCGTTTCGCCGGCCCCGGCCTCACCCTGGGGATAGAAGTGCGGTTCCATAAGCCCCTCAAGCCTGGGGAAAAGATTCTGGCCCGGGGAATCCTTAAAACCGCCAACGGCAGCCGCCGCCAGGCGGAGGGGGAGATTATTCGCGTCAGCGACGGCGAACGCATCGCCTCCGGGAAGAGCCGGTTTTTGCTGTTGGAGAAAAAGGATATGGAAGAGGGGACTAAGGGGCAATAATTATCGGGGGTGCCGTTAGCGCCTACGCCGCGGGTCGCCCTATAAGTCTGCACAGGCGGGACGCCTGTGCCACCAGGACACCTTCAGGCGGATACCTATCCGCCCTTATGATCCCTATGCTGCATATCACCATCCTGATGGTGGGCAAAACCCGGGAAGCCTTCATCCAGGAAGGCCTGGCCTTCTATCAGAAACGCCTCCAGCCCTTCCTGAAACTCTCCCTGAAAAGCGTGCGCGCCGAAAAAGAAGAGGGAAACCTGCCCCCGGAAATCATCAAGGCCCGGGAGGGAGAACGCCTCCGGGCCCAGATTCCCCCTCGGGCTTACGTGGTGGCTTTAGACCCTCAGGGAAAAGAATTTACTTCCGAAGAATTCGCGGCCTGGCTCACCACCCGGGAAGAGGACGCCCGGCCCCTGGCCTTCCTCATCGGCGGCCACCTGGGACTGGATGGGGCCACCCTGAATCAAGCCCACGAACGCCTGGCGCTGTCCCGCCTCACCCTGACCCACGAACTGAGCCGGCTGGTCCTCCTGGAACAACTCTACCGGTCCATGACCATCAAAACCGGCCATCCCTATCATGTGTGAAAAAAGTTGAAGGGAGGGCCAGAGAGCCGAGCTCCCTGCCCTCCCCCCACACTATTCTTCCAAAGCCTTAATAGGGGCCAGGGTTCAGGGGTTAGGGGTTAGTGATAAGAAAACCTGATTTTCTGGCCCCTGGCCCCTGACCCCTGACCCCTAAAAAAGGATTGGGGGAGGGGGCTAAGGTCCACAGGCGAGACGCCTGTGCCACCGGCCCTTAGCCCCCTCCCCCACCACCACTTCTCACACAGCCTGTACTTCTTTCAGGCCGGGGACTTCTTTCAGGAGCAGGCGTTCCACACCCTGTTTCAGGGTCATCTGGGACATGGGACAGCCTTTGCAGGCGCCGGTGAGGCGCACTTTGACGATGCCGTCGGTGATTTCCACGAGTTCGATATCACCGCCGTCCCGTTGCAGCAAGGGACGGATTTTATCCAGGGCCTTTTCCACTAATTCTTTCACTTCGATCCTCCGGTTAATGGTCTTAGACCAATAATAACCACTTACCTCCTGATTGTAAAGACTTAGTGCTTAGCAGCCTAGGTCCGGCCTCAAGGGGCAATGGCAAATACCGCGGTGACGCTGGCCTTGATCTCTTCTTCCCCCACTTCCACGGGGGTGGGGGTTTCCCGTTTGGCGGCCACGAAAACTTCCCCGGAGGCCCTAGGGGAAATGAGCCGCATGTGGGTGGACACCTGTTGCAGGCCCTTGATCTTCACCCCCCCGGCCTGGGCCAGGGCCGCGGCCAGGCGCTGGGCCTTGGCCAGGGCCTCCACCGCGGCCTGGCGTTGCAGTTCTTCGGCCCGGGAGTGGCCCCAGTAAGGGCCGTTGACCCTGGAAGCGCCGTTCTTCAAGGCGGTGTCGAACACGGTCCCCAGGCGGGCCAGATCCCTGACCTCCATTTTAAAGCGATGAATGGCCTGGTAGCCGGTGATCTCCCCGGGCTTGGTCTTGTCTTTGTAAGAGCGCACAGGGGTGAGGCGATAGCTGAGGGTCTGGATCTTTTCTTCCGGGCCCAGGATTTTTTTCAGGGCCTGGAGCAGGCCGTCGCTGACCCGGGCGTTTTCTTGGGCCGCGGCCTGGGATTGGGGCGCCTGGGTCTCCACTTCCAGGGTCAGGGTGGCCATGTCCGGCTTAGCGGTGACCTTGCCCTCTGCGTCCACGCTGATGGTGGGGGTAACAGGTTCAGCCCCCCTGGCAGAAGATAGGGGAATGAATATCGCCAATAGGAATATTAATAGCCGATGCAGGTAGATGCTTCTCATCTCACTCATCCTTTCAGGAGAAAATTGAAAACTGTATTTAAGGGGCCACCGCCAGCACCCCGGCCCCGTCGATTTCTCCGGCCTTCAAGAGCTGGAGGTCCCGGTTGGCTTCCTCCAGGGGAAAGATTTGCACCTGGGGGATGATGGGGATGCGGGCCGCCAGGTCCAGGAGTTCCCGGCCGTCCTGGCGGGTGTTGGCGGTCACCGAGCGCACCGTCTTTTCATAATACAAATCTTGATCATAGTCCAGTTTGGGGATGGGGGTCATATAGATGCCGGCCAAAGCCATGGTGCCGCCCCGGTCCAGGTGTTTGAGGGCCTGGGGTACCAGGTTGCCCGCGGGCGCGAAGATGATGGCGTTGTCCAGCTTCCCTGGAGGAGTATCCTGGGCCTGGCCCACCCAGGCGGCGCCCAGTTGCCGGGCCAGTTCCTGGTGGCCCGGGCTGCGGGTAAATACCAAAACTTCGCAGCCCCAGTAACGGGCCACCTGGATGGCGATATGGGCCGAGGCCCCGAAACCGTAGAGCCCCAGGCGGCCTCCCGGCTGAATGCCGCTTTGCCGCAGGGCCCGGTAGCCGATGATGCCGGCGCACAGGAGTGGGGCCGCGGCCGGGTCCGGGAAGCCTGCCGGCAGCGGATAGACAAAATCTTCATAAGCCGCCACCATGTCCCCGTAGCCGCCGTCCTGGTGCAGGCCGGTAAACCGGGCCTCCTCGCAGAGGTTTTCCCGGCCCTCGGCGCAAAACCGGCAGGCGCCGCAGGTGTGGTACAGCCAGGCCAATCCCACCCGCTCCCCCGTCTGAAGGCGCTTAACTCCCGGGCCTCTATCCACCACCCGGCCCACCACCTGGTGGCCGGGGATCAGGGGCAGCCGGGCCAGGGGCAGTTCCCCTTCCACGGTATGCAAATCCGTGTGGCAGATGCCGCAGTAGTCCACCCGGATGAGAACCTGGCCCGGCCCGGGCATGGGAGTGGGCAACTCCACCAAATGCAGGGGATTTTCGAGAACCGGCCCCGGAAATTCCAGGAGCATCGCCTGCATGGGCCTAACCTCTTTTCCGCGATTGTCTAGCTTAACATAGGCGCGGCCGCACTCGAAGGCAATCCCCGGAGCGAGTAATCTCCGTGTCTTAACTTGCCAATCAACTTGAACTCCATTATATTTTGAGAGGTTAAGATACCGGCGCGGGCGCCGGTCCGAGGTGCGCATGGCCGAAAAGAATTCCCGGTTTTCCCCCCGGGTTTCCCTGTGGTACTTCCTGGCGTTGATCCTGGTACTGGTGTTGGCCCAGCAGTTTTTCACCGCCCCCAGGCAGGAAAGCGTCAGCTACAGCGACTTTCACAAATTGGTGGAGAGCAAAGGCGTTGATGACCTCTTGATCTTCTCGGAAAAAATCGAGGGGCATCTACTGCCCGGAGGCGTGGAATATCTCAGCAAGGCCCGGCAAGACCCCAAACTCCCCCAAAAGCTTAAGGAGCAGTTCAAAAAAGAAATCCTGTTTTTCACCATCCGGGTGTATGACCCGGACCTCATCAAGCTCCTGGACCGGCAGGGCCTCAAATACCGGGCCGTTCAAGAGAAGACCTGGATTACTTCCCTCATCTCCTGGGTGCTCCCCACCCTGCTGCTGGTGGTCATCTGGGTCTATTTCTTCCGGAAGATCGGCACCGGCGCCGGGGGCCTGATGTCCGTGGGCAAAAGCAAGGCCAAGGTCTACGTGGAGGACGAAACCAAGGTCACTTTCCAGGACGTGGCCGGGGTGGAAGAGGCGGAAGAAGAACTCAAGGAAATCATCGAATACCTAAGAACTCCCGCCAAGTTCCAGGCCCTGGGGGGCAACATCCCCAAGGGCGTGCTGGTGTTGGGGCCGCCGGGCACGGGTAAGACCCTGCTGGCCCGGGCCGTGGCCGGGGAGGCGGGGGTCCCATTTTTAAGCCTGAGCGGCTCCGATTTCGTGGAGATGTTCGTGGGGGTGGGCGCGGCCCGGGTGCGGGACCTCTTTGCCCAGGCCCAGGAAAAGGCCCCCTGCATCATCTTCATCGACGAACTGGACGCGGTGGGGAAAGCCCGGGGGTTGAGCCCCATGAGCGGCCCGGAGGAGCGGGAAAACACCCTGAACCAGTTGTTATCGGAAATGGACGGCTTCGATACCCGGAAAGGGGTGATTATCATGGCCGCCACCAACCGCCCGGAGATCCTGGACCCGGCCCTGATCCGGCCTGGGCGCTTCGACCGCCACATTCTGGTGGACCGCCCCTCCCTGAAAGGCCGGGAAGAAATCCTCCAGATTCACACCCGCAAGGTCAAACTCTCTCCGGATGTCAACTTGAACACCCTGGCGGCCCGGACTCCCGGCATGGTGGGCGCGGACCTGGCCAACATCGTCAATGAGGCGGCGTTGCTCGCGGCCCGGAAAGATAAAACCGCGGTGGAGATGGATGATTTCGAGGAGGCCATTGACCGGGTGGTGGCGGGCCTGGAGAAGCGCAACCGTATGATGAATCCCCGGGAGAAGGAGATCGTGGCCTACCACGAGACCGGCCACGCCCTGGTGGCCGAGGCCCTGCCCACCACCGATCCGGTGCACCGGGTGTCCATCATCCCCCGAGGCATCGGCGCCCTGGGTTACACCATGCAGCTCCCCACCGAGGACCGCTACCTGATGACCAAAACCGAGCTGGAGGACCGCATGGCGGTGATGATGGGGGGCCGGGTGGCGGAGGAGCTGCACTTCCAGGAGATTTCCACCGGGGCCCAGAACGATCTCTACCGGGCCACGGACATCGCCCGGTCCATGATCCGGGAATACGGCATGAGCGAGAAATTGGGTCCCCTGACCTTTGAACGGGAACGGCGGCCGCTGTTCCTGGAGTCTATCATGTCCCCAAGCACCAAGGATTACAGCGAGACCACGGCCCAGGAGATCGACCGGGAGGTCTCCAACCTGATAGAACGGGCCCACCGCCGGGCTACGGAAATCCTGGAGCAGCGGCGGGAAACCCTGGAAAAGGTGGCCCAGGTCCTCCTGGACAAAGAGGTGCTGGAAGGGGACGAACTGCGGCAGTTTTTAAATAAAACAGCCAAGCAAGATTCCTCTTCTGACCACGATTAAGATATTGGGGAAGGGGAGATAGCCCTCGTATCCTCTTTCTCAAGGCTATCCATGGCCCGTCACATTTTCTCCACCAGCGCCGCATTACAAGATTACCTGCTCCAGGAGACCCCCCCCGGCGCCCTGGCCATTGTCCCCCATCAGCGCCTGGCCCGCCAGGTGTGGCACCGGCAGCGGCAGCGTGGCCTGGAGCGGGGCCTGGCCGCCTGGGAGCCCTTCCCCCTAACCACCCTGGGGCACTGGTGGGCCGACCTTTACCAAGCCCTCTGGCCCCCGGAGGCCTTGGCTTCACCCCTGAAGCGCCTGGCCTGCTGGTGCCGGGCCCTGGAAACCGGCCCCTCCCTGGAGGGCCTCTCCCCTGACCTGGAATGGGCCAAGGCCCTGGACGAGGCCTATTCTCTCCTGGCCCGGCATCGGCTCTCCACTTCAGAGCCCGACCCCCAAGATACCCCGCTGGTGGCCTGGCGGCGACGGATCATGGGGATATTCCGGGAAATCATCCGGGATGACGGTTGCCTCACCCCCGGGGAGTTGCCGGCCTATCTCCTTAAAGCCCTGGATACGGGGAAGATCGCCCTGCCCCGGAAACTTCTGGTGGTGGGCCTGGAGACCCCGGCCCCGGTGGAGGAGGCCTGGCTTAAAGCCGTAGCCCGGCGGATTCCGGTCGTCCCTCTCCAGGTGAAAGGTAACCCTGAGGCGGTGCATCAGGCTGTGGTCCTCCCCGATCAGCGTCAGGAAGTGGAATGGGCCGCGGCCCGACTGGTGGAGCTGGCCGGGGAAGGCATACCCCTGCACCGGCTGGCCCTCACTTCCCCGGCCCTGGAGAGTTATCTGCCGGAACTGCGCCATTTACTGCCTGAACTCCTGGGGCCTCCCGCAAGTGCCGGAGGCTGGGCCTACAATTTTTCCCAGGGCCCGGTGCTGGCGGAAACACCCCTGTGGCAGGCGGCCCTCCTACCCCTGAAATTCATTAGCAGCGGAGAACTCCGGGAAGACCTGGTCTCCCTCCTGCTGTCTCCTTATTACCGGGTATTCCAGGCGCACCAACTTAAACTGCCCTTGTGGGACCGCGTTTTCCGGGACCGCCGGGTGGAGCGGGGCTGGGAGGGCTTAAGCCGGGTGGCGGCCCAGGCCGACGTGGCCGGAGAAAACGGGGAAGTTCTGGCCGCGCTGGGACAGGCCTGGGAGTTGCTGCGCCCGGGATCGGCCCCGGGCCGGGAGTGGGCGGCCCGGCTGCGGCGGGTCTGGGAGCTTCTGGGCTTTCCTCACGATCTGGATGGCGCCGAAACCATGCAGTGGAGCCGCATTATCGGCCTGCTGGGCGAGCTGCAAGGAGCCCTGGCCGACACTACCCTCACCGCCCCGGAATTCCGGGAGTGGCTGACCCTGGCCGCCCGCCAGGTGCTCCTCCCGGGGGAGGGGGTGCAGGACGCGGGCCTTCAGGTCCTGGGCCTCCTGGAGATGCGGGGCCTGGACTTTGACCGGGTCTTCTGCCTGGGCATGAATGCCGGCGTCTTTCCGCCGCCCCCCCGGCCCCTGCCCCTGCTGAGCCCTGGGGAAAAACAAAAGGTCCTGGGAGGGACCTATCAGAGCCAACACCACTTTGCCCGGGAGCTTTTCGACACCTTCCTGGGCGCGGCCCCCCGGATCACCCTGACCCGGCCCCGGACTACGGACCAGGAGGAGGGCGTGGCCACTTCCATGTACCTGGGGGAGTGGCAAGAGGAAGCAATATCTCCCCTCAGCCGGCCCCACCCAGCCTGGCTGCGTTCGCCCGGGGTGCGGGCCGCGTTTGCTGCCCCGGAAAGCATAATTCAACCGGAGGCGGAGGCCCCCATCTCCATCCACCTCCCCCCGGAGATCTCCCTCACCCAGGCCCAGACCGGTCTCGGCTGTGCCTGCCGGTTCCTCCTGGAGGTGCTGTTGGAGATCAGGGAACTGGCGGAAATTGAGGCAGGTTTGCCCCCCACGGAGCGGGGTGACCGCCTGCATAAGGTGCTGGCCCGCTTTGCCGCAGATTTTAAAATGATTCTCAAGGCCCAAAATATTTGGGGGGACGAACAGTGGGACCAGGCCCGGGAGTTGCTGGCAGACACGGCCCGCCGCCTCCTGGCAGACCATCTGGCCGACCTCCACTGGCAGGCGGAATTGGACCGCTGGCTGGGGGAGGAGGGCCTGCTCTGGGCCTGGCTCCGCCGGGAGCAGGAACGCTATCGCCAGGGCTGGCGCTGGCTGGCCCTGGAGGAGCGCTTCCAGGGCCTCCAGGGGCCAGGCTGGCCCTTTAAGCTCAGAGGCCGCATCGACCGCATCGATTACCACCGGGACCAGGGCCTGATCCTCTGGGATTACAAGACCGGCGAAATTCCCGGGGTGAAAAAGGTCTTTGATGATGGGGAAGAATTCCAGCTCCCCGGCTATCTGGCCGCGGTGCAGCAGGGCAAAGTGGCGGCGGCCAAGGGGGAGGCCCCCCTCAAGGCCGGATTCATCGGCCTGAAATCGGCCCGGGAGAAGCATTTGCAGCACGAGGATTTTCCTAAACGGGCTGGCGAGTGGGCCCGGGTGGTGGCCGATTGGGAAAGACGCCTGGTGGCCCTGGGGGAGCGCCTGACCGCGGGGGATTTCCGTCCTGAGCCCTTTCCGGCCCCCCAGGGGAAGGAGAAGGGGGCCTGCCAATATTGTCCCTACCTGCTCATCTGCGACTTCATCCCCCCGGAACCCCCTGCGGACGAGGAGGAAGGGGAGTGATGGTCCTGCCCCTGGATCAGGAGGCCCGGGACCGGGCCTTGAACCCTAAAGGGAGCTTCCACCTGGAGGCCCCCGCGGGCTCCGGCAAGACCTCGGTGCTCCTGGCCCGGTTCCTCACCCTCCTGGCCCGGGTGGACACCCCGGAGTCCCTGCTGGCCCTCACCTTTACCCGCAAGGCCGCGGGGGAGCTGAGAAAGCGGGTGATGGAGCTGCTCTGGCAGCGCCAGGACCCGGGCCCCCAAACCCCTCCCTGGGAGCGCCGCCTCCTGGAGCTGGCGGAGCAGGTCTTCAGACATTACAGCAAGAAAAAGGGGGCCCTCCAGGAACTCCTGGCCCCGGAACGCCTGCCGGTGATGACCTTCCACAGCTTCTGCGCCCAACTGCTCCCCTATGCCCCCCAGGAGGCCGGGGTGCCCCTGGAGTTTAGGCTGCTGGAGGAAGACGAGGCCCGGTGGCTAAAACAGGAGGCCCTGGAGGAGTGCAGGCGGCGCCTGGCCGCCCGCCCTTCCCCAGACCCGGCCCGCCAAGCCCTGGTCAGGCGACTGGTGCGCCTCAACAACAGTTGGCCCCGCCTGGCCCAGGAGTTGCGGGATCTGTTGGGACGCCGGGACTGCCTGGGGGAGTTCCTGGAACTAGCCCACCACACCCGGGACCCGGCCCGCTATGAGGAACTGTTGGCCGCGCGCTATCAACTCCTGTTATCCCCCTTGCTGGAAAACCTGGCCACGGGTCTGTCCGCCAGCGACTTGGGGCGCTCCTGGCCGGATTTCCATGAAGCCATGCAAAACCCTGCCCTTCCCCCCCGGCTTCCCGGAGTTCACCCCGAAGACCTGGCCCCCTGGCAGGCCATTGCCGGGGTTTTGCTCACCAAAGAGGGAGAGCTGCGCAAAGCCTTCACCCCCAAGTTGGGGTTCCCCCCGGATTTTAAAAATACCCCCTGGCCCAACCTGATTCCACAACTCCCGCCCACCGTCGCCCAAGGCCTCAAGCAGTGCCGGAACCTGCACCTCACCCCGGCCCTGCCGGAAGAGGTGGCCGCGCTCCAGGACCTGGTGATTCTCCTGGGGGAAGCCTTAAGCGTTTACGAGGAGATGTGCGCCCAGAGGCAGGCTTTGGACTTCATCGCCCTGGAGCAGGCCGCGCTCCGGCTGCTTAGCGTGTCAGACCCCAGCGACCTGCTCCTGCGCCTGGATCGCCGTTTAACGCATCTGCTGGTGGATGAGTTCCAGGACACCAGCGAGGCCCAGATGACCCTGCTCTGCCGCCTGCTGGAAGGTTGGGAGAGCGATACCGGCCGCACCCTGATGGTGGTGGGGGACCCCAAGCAGTCCATCTATGGCTGGCGTCAGGCCCGGGTGCGCCTTTTCCAGGAGTCCCGCCAGGGCCTCCCTTGCGCCGGGGCCGGGACTTTTCCCCTGGAACCCCTTTTGCTGACCGCCAATTTCCGGTCCTCCCGCACCCTGACAAATTGGGCCAACCGGGTCTTCGGGGACACGGTCATGGCCGGGGCCACCCAGGAAGGGGTGGAGTTCCACGCCGCCACTCCCGGACCGGGCGCGAGTGAAAGTGAACCCCCGCGGCTGGCCCTGTTTTTAGAGGCCGACCAAGACTCCGCCCGGGAGTCGGAGGCCCGCTGGCTGGCCCGGGAGGTGGCCGAAGCCGCCGCGGGCCTGCAAAAAGACGAAAAAATCGGCGTCCTCCTCTTCGCCCGCACCCATCTGCGCACATATCTCACCGCTTTTGCCGCCGCGGGCCTCACCGTTAAAGTGAAAGAAGGGCTGAAGCTCGCGGATAGCCGGGCGGTGCAGCACCTCCATAACCTGGCCCGGGCCCTGGTGCGCCCCCAGGACGAGGCGGCCTGGGCCGGGGCCCTCCGGGGTCCCTGGGATCAAGTCTCTCTAAGCCTCCTGACCCGGATAGCCCTTGCTCCCGGGGATCTCTGGCCGGAAAAATTGCGCCGGTTTGCAGAGGAAAGCCCCTATCCCCCTGATTTAAAAGAAATTATGGAAAGATTGCTGGCCGCCCGGGCCCAAACCGGGCGGCGGCCCCTGGCGGAAATTATCCGGGACTTTCTGGATGAAACGGATGGCTGGACAGGCATTGCCGGGCTGGAAGGTCCCGGCGGCGTGGCCAATGTCCGGGCTTACCTGGACCTACTGGGAGGAGCGGAATCCGGCCTGCCGGAGGCCACCTTCACCAAGGCCGACTTTAATCTAGCCGAGGCCTTTCAGCCCCCGGACCCCCGGGCCCAGGACGCCGCGGTGGAGCTGCTCACGGTGCACGGGGCCAAGGGGCTGGAGTTCCACCAGGTCTTTCTGCCTTTCCTGGATTGGCAACCCCTGAAAAACGAGAGCAAAACGCCCCCTTTCCTGCTGGAGGAGATTCCCGGCTCCCGGCTCCACGGCCTGGCCCTGGCCCGTCCTTACCTCCAGGAGAAGCAGAGCTCGCTTTACCTCTTGCTCCGGAACCTGAAGGAGAGGCGCATTCTGGAGGAGGCCCGCCGGGTCTTTTATGTGGCCGTCACCCGGGCCCGGCGGGGCCTGGTAATGTCCGCGGTGATTAAACAGGCTACCAAAGGGAAACTTGCCCCGCCGGCGGCAAGCCCCCTGGGGTGGCTGTGGCAGCATTACCGGCCGGAGGCCCTCAATCCCGAAGCCCCGGTGGTCTGGCCGGAGCCCGATTTGCGGGCGGAGCTCGTCTCCCAGGTCCCGGCTTTAACCCCTGCGGCCCCGGAAACCCGGGAACTCCCCCCGGCCCTGGATTTCCAGCCGGAGGCGCTGCCTTATCAACTGGAATTCCCTTCCCAATTGGTGGAGAAACCTGCGGGGTTGGCGCCTTTTCCGGGAAGCGGCGGCGACGACATTCCCAGGCTCCGGGGGGAGATAACCCACCGTTTGATGCAAACCTTGGGCAAGGGAGGCGCGTTGCCTCCCCCGGCGGCAGTGGCCACGGCCCTGCGCCAGGAAGGGGTGGCAACCGAGCCCGCGGCCCGTTTGGCTCCAAAGATTCTCACGGAAGTGGCCGCCTGCCGCCGGGACCCATTTCTGGCGGGACTCCTGGACGCCGAGGTGCCGCCTGCGAGTGAATGGCTGCTGGAGGAACACGCCGGGCCCGGGCTCATCCGCCGGGGCCAGATCGACCTTCTGGCCTTTGACGGCAAAGACTGGTGGCTGTTGGATTACAAGACCTCCCGCCCGGAGCCAGAGGAGGCCTGGGAGGAATTTATCGCCCGGGAGGTGGAGAAATACCGGCCCCAGCTCCTGGCCTACCGGCAGATGGCGGCCCGTTTCAAGAATATTGCGCCGGAAAGCCTCCACCTGGCCCTGTATTTCACCGCCTGCCGGCGGGCCGTGGAGATATGAGAAAGTTTTCAGTTTTCAGTTTTCAGTTATAAAGAAAGAAGCTTGTGAACAATCTCGGTGAATGCCCGTAGTATACAATGCAAAGTCTGATTGTTCTCTCGTTCCCAAGCTTTGCTTGGGAACGCATTTGTGGCCCAAGCTCCGCTTGGGCTAAAATAGGACCTACTATATGGCTTCTATCCTTGGAATAGATTTAGCTTGGCGAGGAGGCAATAATACCACAGCGGTTTCAATTGCTGAGATTTTCGGTGAGTGTGCTATTCACATTACCAAAGTTCATTCTAATATTAACAATTGGCAAGAAGCCGTCGACAATAAGATCATTACAAAGGCAACCATAGGAATCGCAATCGATGCGCCACTCGTTGTTAATAATATGTCTGGTCAACGTGATTGCGAAAGAAGTTTAAGTCAGGAATATGGCGGTAGAGGTGCCTCTTGCCACGCAACTAATCGTACCTTATATCGGAATCATGATGGCATAAGCTTAAGTCATAAATTAAAAGATCATGGTTTTGAACACCTTAATTGCAAAGGTAAATTTCAAATCGAATGTTATCCGCATCCTGCATTAATCGAAATTTTTTCACTCGATTATCGAGTTCAATATAAAAAAGGGAGTGTTAACATTCGCAAAGCAGGCCAATGCAAACTAGCAGATTACATTAGGTTGCTTGAAGGATCATCAGTTCTTAAATTGACATTGTCAGAAGAAACTATGCATTTATTAAAACATGATTACATTCATTCTTTACGTGGAAAAGCGCTTAAACAAAATGAAGACGCGTTAGATTCTATAATCTGTGCTTATATCGCAGGGCTTTTCCATGTCGGATTCCATTCATCAGTTTTCGGTTCGGTAACGGACGGCTATATTTTTATACCTAAGGTAAAATGCATTTAACAAATCACTAAAAAAGCTACTATGAAATCTTTCCTTAAACCGAAAACCGAAAACCGAAAACCGAAAACCCTTTGGATAACGTTGATCTGCTTGACGGCCGCGATATTTTGCGCTACCTCCACCTTCGCTCAAGAAACTATCGAAACCCAGGGCCTCCGCTTCCGCCTCATTCCCGGGGGAACTTATCTCCTGGGCTCCCCCCCCACGGAACCCGGCCGCTATGCCGATGAATCCCCGCCCCATCAAGTTCGGTTGAAGCCCTTTTACCTGGGGGTGATGGAAGTCACCAACGCCCAGTATGCCCGTTTCCTCAAAGCCACCGGCCATCCCCCGCCTCTGTACTGGGAAGACAAAAACCTCAACGCCCCCAACCAGCCGGTGGTGGGCGTCACCTGGGAGGACGCGGTGGCCTTCACCCAATGGCTCACCCAAATCACCGGCGTGCTCCATCGGCTGCCCACCGAGCAGGAATGGGAGGCCGCGGCCCGGGGCGGTCTCACCGGCCAGCCCTTTCCCTGGGGCGCCGCGGCTCCGGACGCCGGCGAGGCGCTCCGGGCCAATTACCGCACCAATGATCTCCGCAAGAATCGCTTCCCCCTCACCGCGCCGGTGGGGTCCTTCCCCCCCAACGGCTTCGGGCTCTTCGACATGGCCGGGAACGTCTCCGAATGGTGCCTGGACTGCTATCACCCTCTTGGTTCCGGGGGCCCCTTTAAACCCGGGGTCCTGAGGGTGCTCAAAGGCGGCTCCTGGTATTCCTGGGCCCGGGACCTGCGCTGCGCGGCCCGCCAATCCGCGGCCCCCGATTACAGCGACGGCTATATCGGCTTCCGGGTGGCGCGTCCTTTTTCCCCTGCACGTTAATATATCTTGACATCATCCTGTTTAGATATTATTTATTAAATAGGTGGACAGTCCTAGACTCTCACAGTAACCCCTTGGTTTTAAGGAGAAAAATATGGGTGAATTTGAGACTCTTTCCATGGACCCCGCGGCCCAGGAGTTGATCAAGAAGGCCCAGGCGGAGGGCGTTGAGACCATTTTCGATCGGGCCAAGGCCATGAAACCCTGCCCCATCGGCATTGAGGGCGCGTGTTGCCGCATCTGCGCCCAGGGGCCCTGCCGGGTGCCGCCCCCCAAGAAGAAAGCCGGGGAAGAGAAACCCGAAGAGAAGAAACAGCGCATGGGTCTGTGCGGGGCCACCGCGGAGACCATCGTCGCCCGGAACTTCGCCCGCATGGTGGCCGCGGGCTCCGCTTCCCACAGCGACCACTCCCGGGGCGTAGCGAAACTCTTCATCGAAGTGGCCAACGGCCGCACCCAGGGCTACCAGATCAAGGACGTGGCCAAGCTCAGAAGGGTGGCCAAGGACTGGGACGTCCCCGTCACCGTGGGTGAAGGCGAAGACGCCAAACCCCGCTCCCCGGAAGACATCGCCAAGGAGCTGGGCCCCAAGGTCCTGGCGGAATTCGGCCAGCAGGAAGGCGAGATCAACTACGTGAAACGGGCCCCCAAGAAGCGCCAGGAGATCTGGCGCAAGCACGGGGTGGTGCCCCGGGGCACCGACATCGAGGTGGTGGAGCTGATGCACCGCACCCACATGGGCGTGGACCAGGACTACCACAACCTGATCAAGCAGTCCACCCGCTGCGCCCTGGCGGACGGCTGGTCCGGAAGCATGATTTCCACCGACCTCCAGGACATCATGTTCGGCTGCCCGGTGCCCATCGCCGGGGAGATCAATCTAGGAGTGCTCAAAGAAGACCACGTGAACGTGGTGATGCACGGCCATGAGCCTCTCTTGCCGGAGATGCTCTTTGTCGCGGCCCAGGAGCCGGAGCTCATCCAATACGCCCAGAGCAAGGGCGCCAAGGGTATCCAGTTGGCGGGCATGTGCTGCTCCGCCAACGAGGTCTTGATGCGCCACGGCGTGCCGGTGGCGGGCAACTACCTGCACCAGGAGTTGGCGGTCATCACCGGCGCGGTGGACGCCTTGGTGGTGGACGTGCAGTGCGAGATGCAGGCCCTGGCCAACGTGGCCAAGTGCTACCACACCAAGATCATCACCACCGACGACCGGGCCAAGATGGAAGGCGCGGCCATGCACATCCCCTTTGACGACCATCATGCCCTGGACGTGGCCCGGAAGGTGCTCCGGGAAGCCATCGACAACTACCCCAACCGCCGGGCGCCGGTGATGATTCCCCAGCATTCCAGCCCCACCATCGTCGGCTTCTCTTACGAGACCATCCAGTACCTGTTGGGGGGAAGCATCCGGGGGTCCTACTACACTCTGAACGACAACATCATCAACGGCCGCATCCGCGGCGTGGCCGGCGTGGTGGGCTGCAACAACTGCCGCACCGCCCAGGACACCTCCCACATGGTGCTGATCAAGGAACTGATCAAAAACGACGTCATCGTGCTCTCCACGGGCTGCGCGGCCATGGCCGCGGGCAAATACGGCCTGCTGACCCCGGAAGCCGCCAAGTACTGCGGCCCGGGTCTGGCGGAGATCTGCGAGACCGTGGGCATCCCCCCGGTGCTGCACATGGGGGCCTGCGTGGACAACTCCCGCATCCTCATGGCGGCCACCGCCTGCGTCAAGGCCGGGGGTCTGGGCACGGACATCTCAGACCTCCCCGCCGCGGGCGCGGCCCCGGAGTGGATGTCTGAAAAAGCCGTAGCCATCGGCCAGTACTTCGTGGCCTCGGGCGTTTACACCCTCTTCGGGGTGACCTGGCCCACCACCGGCTCCGAGATCCTCACCGACTACCTCTTCAAAGGCATCGAGGAAGAGTATGGCGGGAAATGGGACTTCGAGGCGGACCCGGAAATGATGGCCAAGAAGATGATCGCCCACATCGACCTGAAGCGGAAAGCCTTAGGAATAGACAAGGCCCGGGAACGGGTGCTCATGGATATGGACATGCGCCGTAAACTGGAAGCCGCCGCGGGCGAAGAACATTGAGGATGGCGGTGATTGGGGGAGGGGGCTAAGGGCCGGTGGCACAGGCGTCTCGCCTGTGGACCTTAACCCCCTCCCCCAACCCCTTATGATTTTTATCAAAGGCGGGGCCATAGGCCCCGCCTTTGATATTCGTGTATGCGGGTTGCGGTGGGGATGTGGGCATAAGCGATATTATTTTTGTCATTCTGAACGGCGCGAAGCGGAGTGAAGAATCTCTATTTCCCCATGAAATTAGAGATTCTTCGCTGCGCTCAGAATGACAAAAGAGCCTTATGTTAGCGCCTATTGGGTGTAAAGGGAGCTGCAGGGACCCCTAGGGCGGGCGTCCTCGCCCGCCTTTAGTCCCTTGGCTCCTATCCCCACTTCTTTTAGAGAAAAATTGACAAACCCCGTTGAAAATATTAAAAGAAATTAAATTCTTGGAGCTTCAGGCGACGCTGGCTGCATGGATAATCAAGAAAAAGGGAAACCTACAAAACCCCACTACCACGGCCACCGCCAGCGTCTCCGGAGCCGCTTCCTGAAAGGCGGGGCCGCGGCCCTGCATGATTACGAACTCCTGGAACTCCTCCTCACCTTTGCCATCCCCTACTCCGACGTCAAACCTTTGGCCAAAGGGCTGATCCAGCATTTCGGCTCCTTCACCCAGGTCCTGGACGCGTCGCCCCAAGACCTGATGGAATTTACCGGCCTGAAGGAATACTCCGCCACCCTTATCAACCTGGTGAAGGCCTGCGCCGAATACTACCTGAAGGAAGAGGCCCTGAAGCGCAGTCCCATCCACTCTCTCGACGCGCTGGTGGCCTACTGCCGCACCGCCATGGGGGGCCTGAAAGACGAGCAGTTCCGGGTGCTTTTCTTGAACAGCCAGAACGAAATCATTGCCGAGGAGATCGTCCAGGAAGGCACCGTGGACCAAACCGTGGTCTATCCCCGGAAGGTTCTGGAACTGGCCCTGAAACACAAGGCCACCGCTTTGATCCTGGTGCATAACCACCCCAGCGGCAATTTGAAACCCTCGGCCTCCGACCGGGAACTGACCCGGGCCCTGGTTAAAGCCGCCAAGACCCTGAACCTCACGGTCCACGACCACCTCATCGTCAGCCGCCAGGGCTACTTTTCCCTGGCGGAGCATAATATGGTCTAGGGAATGGCCTTTCCCGGGAAGCAAGAATAGTTGCTACGTATGTTAGGCTAATTCGTGTCTGATACCTTCTTGCAAAGAGCGGTATTTTTCGGTTTAGGCGGCGCTTTTCTCGCCGCGATAAGCAGACTTACCATAGTGGATTTGGATTTATTTCACGAAATGGCCCTTATTCGTGAAGCTTTCAGCCTGGGCTTTTTACCCCGGGTCGATATTTTTTCCTATGTGCCCACCATTACCCCCGTCGTCCACCACGAATGGGGGACGGGCCTGATTCTTTATCTCCTCACGGTCCAACTCGGTCTCGGCGCCCCGGGGTTAATAATTCTTAAATACCTCCTGGCGGCCTTTATTGCCCTGGGGTGCTTCTGCTTCGCGACTCGCCAGGGTGCGGGTTATGCTGTTTTCTCCTTTATAGCCTTGTTGGGAATAGCCATGGGATGGGGCGGGTTTTCCACCATCAGGGCGCAACTCTTTACCCTCTGTTTTCTTATTATTTTCCTTTTCCTGATTGAAGCAGACAGGAGGAACAAGGGCTGGGCGCTATGGGCGTGGCTGCCGCTATACCTGATCTGGCTCAACCTGCACGGCGGCTTCCTGGTTGGCGTCGGCTTGTTGGCTGTTTATATCGGCCAACAGTTTTTCTTGACCTTCCTGGCTGAAAAAAACTTTCTCAACTCGCTCAGGGCGGTAAAACGCCAAATATGGTTTTTGCTGGCAACGTGTTTATTAACCCTGGGCAATCCCTATGGAATTGATTACATTCCCTACATCTGGAACGCCGTCACCCTGGACCGCACGCCCTTCATTCCCGAATGGC